>Ga0193953_1000321_pt1 | contig 27132 bp, 18 predicted proteins | sample BB_4_MG_FD_140325 | JGI IMG/M metagenome (GOLD analysis project Ga0193953, IMG submission 140325) | Microbial mat bacterial communities from the Broadkill River, Lewes, Delaware, United States - BB_4_MG | ecosystem: Environmental > Aquatic > Freshwater > River > Microbial mats | place: USA...
CATCATCTTCACCTGGCTATTTTCTTCCACAATGACCAGGTTGCGCTGAAACACCAAACGATCAGCATTTCCGGTCATTACGTTCACCATTTGAATGGGACGATCCACTACCACCCCTTTGGGAATATAAACAAAGGCACCATCCTGAGCAAAGGCCGTATTCATTGCCACCATGCCGTCTTTTTCAAGCGGAGCGGTTTCACCATAATACTTCTCAAATAACTCCGGATACTCTTTCGCTTTCTCACGAATACTTCCCACAATAACCCCTTCCGGCAGTTCCGACACATCATTCTGATGGGCATACCAACCATTCACCAGGAAGATATTATAAGTGTTTAACTGCGGTACTTCACAATGAAAATGCTCCGTCACATCGGTGTGTGCCGATTCATTGGTAAACGCGATATCTAAGTTACCTTTAAAAAAGGGCTGAAGATTGGTGTATTTGTAATCTTCTACTTTATTAGATGGAATGCCTGACTTCTCAAACACTTCCATTCCCCTTGCTCGCAACGCATTCATTTTATCAGGCGCTCCGCTTTGCAATAAGGACTGGTGATCGTTGTAAAGTCCGGTATATTCTTCTTGCAGATATACAATTCGGCAAGTTACATTCATAATCTTCTGTTTTTAACGCTGGCCAATAGAATAGTTAAAGTTCAATTATTAATGGTGAATTATTAATTTATCATTAACAATTAATCATTGCACACGGCTTAATCTTCAAATTCTTTCTTGATCCAGTCGTATCCTTTCTCTTCCAATTCGTGCACCAGTTCTTTACCGGCCGACTTCACAATACGTCCCTTATAAAGCACATGTACATGATCGGGTACGATGTAATCGAGCAGACGCTGGTAATGCGTAATCACGATAGTGGCATTTTCAGGCGTCTTCAGTTTATTAACACCATTGGCTACAATACGCAAGGCATCAATGTCCAGTCCGGAATCCGTCTCATCCAAAATGGCTAATTGAGGTTCCAACATGGCCATCTGAAAGATCTCGTTTTTTTTCTTTTCCCCGCCAGAGAAACCTTCGTTCACCGATCGGTTGGTCAGGTTAGAATCAATCTCTACCAGGTTCTTTTTCTCGCGCATACGCTTCAAAAAGGCACTGGCCGAATAAGGTTCTTCCCCTTTATATTTACGATGCTCGTTCACTGCTGTCCGCATGAAATTCACCATGCTCACGCCCGGAATCTCTACCGGATACTGAAAACTCAGAAAAACACCTTCACGGGCGCGGTCTTCAGGTGACAACTCCAATAGATCTTTACCATTGAACGACACACTACCTTCAACAACTTCAAACTTTTCATTTCCGGCCAAAACAGCTGACAAGGTACTTTTACCGGATCCATTTGGTCCCATAATTGCATGTACTTCACCCGGCTTAATCTCCAGGTTAATGCCACGTAATATCTCTTTGTCCTCTATCTTGGCGTGTAAATCTTTTATGACTAACATATGTTGAAAATGTATTATTTACGATTTGGTTAATTGATTATCCCACACTTCCCTCTAAACTGATCTGAAGCAATTTCTGAGCCTCCACAGCAAATTCCATGGGTAACTGATTGATGACTTCTTTCACATAGCCGTTGACGATCAAGCCCACTGCATCTTCGGTACTAATCCCTCTTTGATTACAATAGAAAATCTGATCTTCCCCTATTTTAGAAGTTGTGGCTTCGTGCTCCACCTTGGCAGTATTATTGGTTATTTCCAGGTACGGGAAGGTATGCGCCCCACACTGATCACCCATCAACAGTGAATCACACTGACTGAAATTACGGGCATTCTCAGCTTTCTTAGAAACTTTTACCAAACCCCGGTAGCTATTTTGACTTTTTCCGGCAGACACCCCTTTGGAGACAATCAAACTTCGGGTGTTTTTACCCAGATGGATCATCTTGGTACCGGTATCGGCTTGCTGGTGATTATTAGTAACTGCCACACTGTAGAACTCACCTACCGTATGATCGCCCTGTAACACACAACTTGGATATTTCCAGGTGATGGCTGAACCAGTCTCTACCTGGGTCCAGGAAACTTTAGAGTAATCCCCCTTACAAATAGCGCGCTTGGTCACGAAGTTATAAATACCTCCCACACCATTTTTATCACCCGGATACCAATTTTGAACCGTCGAATATTTTACTTCGGCCCGCTCCATGGTCACAATCTCCACAATGGCAGCGTGTAACTGGTTTTCGTCACGCTGCGGCGCTGTACACCCTTCCAGGTAACTCACATAACTGTCATCGTCCGCCACAATTAAAGTCCGCTCAAACTGACCGGTATTCATGGCATTGATTCGGAAATAAGTCGACAACTCCATGGGGCAACGAACGCCCTTGGGAATATATACGAAGGATCCGTCACTAAACACCGCAGCATTCAGAGCGGCAAAATAATTATCGCCATGGGGTACAACAGAACCCAGATATTTTTTAATCAGATCAGGATATTCCTGGATGGCTTCACTGATAGAACAAAAGATGATGCCTTTTTCAGCCAGTGTTTCTTTGTAGGTGGTTTTCACCGACACGCTATCAATCACAGCATCCACTGCCACACCGGCTACACCCGCCAATACTTTCTGCTCATCCAATGGGATACCCAACTTATCGAAAGTCGCTTTCAAGTCGGGATCCACATCATCCATACTCTCCAGCTCCGGTTTCTTTTTAGGAGCAGCATAAAAAATGATGTCCTGGAAGTCAATTTCAGGTATATTCAGATGCGCCCAATCCGGTTGCTTCATCTGTTGCCAGTGGCGAAATGCCTTCAGGCGGAATTCCAGCATGAACTCAGGCTCCTTCTTCTTGGCAGATATCATCCGCACTACATCTTCGTTGAGCCCTTTGGGAATGGTCTCCATCTCAATGTCGGTGTAAAAACCGTACTTGTATTCCCCGCCGGTTACTTCGTCTAATATCTTATCTTGATCTTCAGCCATAATTCTTTTCTATCACCTTTTGGTCAATTGCGCGCCATTTAAAGATTTAAGTTCTTCTTGCGGCATTTACCAACGACCTTCTTAGTTTGTATTGGTATAACAACACTTCACCTCATTGGTTCATTGGCGTAACCCCCTGTTTTATGGGGATTTTCAATTTACAGCGGCCAAAATTAATAAACTATTTAGATTAAATAAAATTTAGAGCACTGAATTTAACGCACTCTGATACTTAAATGAATTAACAAAAAAACAGACCTCATTACACATGGATAATAATCCGATTAAATCATCAATTATCACCAGGTAAATTGAAAGGAGATAGGGGTTTTAGGTTTACAGGTGTTAGTAAAAAACAAACCGCTGAGCCGCTAAGGTGCAAAGATTATTTAAATCCACTCCTGAATGTGAATAATGATTACGAATCAATAAACTTTCGCATCTCCCAACCAGTAATCAATTTGTCTATTCCTAGCCAACATCCAAACTTTGCGCCTTCGCGCCTCTGCGGTTACAGACCTATCCAAAAGACAAGCCCGATGCCCCGCCCGGCACAATAAATCCACCTGGTCGCTTATCCAGTATCTTTTTATACATACCTTTAGCCATGCCAGCTGCTTTGGCCTTGGCTTTCTCTGCCATCTCCCCTTCAAACAACTCATCAATGGCCGCACTCCAGAGGGCTACCCAACGGTCGAAATGCGCGGTGGAGATACTGTTTCTGAAATGCTTGTCCACCCCATGATGGGCCCGTGCCGGATTGCCATCAAAACCTGGCTTACCCAGCAGGTTCAACTCCCAGAACGAAATCAACAAATCGTAATGGGTCTCCCAGGCTTCTTCCGTTGTGATGGTCCCATTAAAAAAAGGACCTAATAATTCATCCTGACGCACCCGGCCGTAAAATGTACGTACCAGCTTCTCTATATTATCGCGTTTATCTAAATCTTGTTTTGTCATTACTAAATAATTCAAATGGTCTGATGGAGAAACAGGGATATGGGTATTTTGTTTTGGAAGGCACTATGAAGATATACCGAGGCTCACTCAGTATTCTGTTTACTTCATACCTTAAAATAACCTGAACAATGGAAGAAAATAGCAATACGTTTTCAGTCCCCCATATCTAACTCTTCCCCCAAAGGTGGAAGAGAACCACACAGACAAACAATCCCTATCTCATCAGCGAACTACACTATACTTGCTAACTCCCTACAAATCCCCAAAACCCACACTCCTTCCACCCTCGGGGGAAGGCCGGGAAGGGAGCTAAAAAAACACCAATAAAAAAACCCGGCACCAATCGGCACCGAGTTCCTTATATCACGTTTAATTGTTCATCCTCTTGTTAGTTACAAACTAACTTTTAGCAACGACGAAGTTGGAAACTTCGCCGAGCCGCAATCTCGTGATCATTTGATTTGACTACGGTGAGCGGGGAAATATCTATTTAATCAAATACTTAGAAATAATAGACTTTCCAAACACTTTAAAAACAAACCATAATCTCAAATAAATTATCGACATTGTGAGTATAGAAGAACTTGTACCAAGAATAAAAGCTATCACAAAACTCTCACTTCGAATATAGCTTATCACAAAAACAGCAAACAATACAGCAAATAGAAATAACAAAACTTCACTTAATCCTATGCTAAAAACAATCTTTAATCGATTATCTCTAATTTGAGTAACACAAATTCCTTTCTTAAAAAATAATGAATGATTCCTATGCCACTCAGTACCAGATATTCTATGAATTCTTTTATTATCAAAACTTATTCCCTTATCATTCTTACAAGTAAAATAGTTTGAATCTTCAAAGAATTCATTAATTGCATCAATTAATAATATTTTTTTTGGCTTTGAAATAATATATCTATATGTAAACTTCATTTTCACAGTATTAACATGATGGTTCTATGTTCGCGTAATTAATTGCCTCCATATGACAATAACATATGTAAATCAATCGTATTATATCATTGGTGTTTTTCTATACCTAGGATCATCAATGAGAAGTTCAAAATCCAAAATATTAAAAATCAATGGAGCTTTAGTTCCAAATAATTGATATAATTCTATCCCAGTTTGTGCACCATAAATTAAAACAGGCTTAGTTACGCCCCAAATCTTAGTAAATAATCCTACAGATCGATTATTAACATACGTTGACCTGGGATCAAATTTTATTCTTGGATAAGGAAAATAAGCGCTTTGCTTTGTTGGAAATTTAGATTTCTGCCATGAATTAATTGAAAGTACTTTAAGAGGCCTTGCAGACAAGCGATCCATTAATTGTATAAAATCTCTCTTCATTGGTTCATTACTAATCATATGGTCTAAATCATAATCAAGGGACTCCGTTAAAAGGAGTTTGTCAATTTTACTTCCTAAATCAAATTCAGTGTCAAAATTATAATTAGGTACAGAAAAACTTACCGGTACACTTTGTTCGTTTCGCGTATCAAACATTCGATACCCATTAATATCCGCATAAGCATATGGATCCTTTGAAGAATTCACTCCTCCACCTATATTACCTGATGAAGGAAACCAATCTGTATCATCTGCCCATTTGGCAAAATTATCAGCGCCTTCCCAAAATTGATCCCAAACATATCCTGGATTTAACCAATCATACCACTTATTCCCTGTCGGATCCGTATACAAAAACGGATTATTCAAACAATAGGCATAGCGGTTGTACCCCATGGCGATACCTGGTGCCTGCACAAAGGGATCGGGACTCAGGAAACGCGATAACATGGGGTCGTACACCCGGCCATTCATGTTAATGAGGCCAAAACCATCCAGGTGCTCGTGCATGGTGTAGCCGCGGGCGGTGTATTGGTAGCTGCCGTTGCAAGCTTACGGCGCTAATGTAGCTAATTTTCAAAACATAATTTTCAAACCTTATCCTAAAACAAAAGCGGCTCCTACTAAAAGAAACCGCTCCTATCCCTAATTCCTTGAAACATTAATCCTCCACTTCCTCTTCCACTTCACTTACTTCTTTCCTTTTAGCCTTGCGAAAGTCCACAATGATACGGGCCGCTTTATAGGTCTGGTAAAGCTTGGGGTCCGTTTGTTGAAACAACAACATCAGTTTATCCGCTTTATTCTTCAGTAACTGATTCAGTTCTGTGACCAATTCCGCAATGCGGGCAGTGGCCTGCGAACGGGTCACCACCGCCGAGCGAGGTGTCACAATCACCGCTGAATAATCATCAATCTCTTTTTTCAATAGCGCGATGTCGTCGGTTGTTATCCCGTAATCGGTTAAATTACCATTTTGTTGGGTCGCCAATTCATGAATATTCAAACAAGTTGTTTTCAGCTTTTCGGCCCCCATGCGTTGTAAATGTGAGGGTGTAAAGTTGGTTTTGGCTTGTAAATCGGGCTTGTTATTATCCAGTGCATACACATAGATGGCAGCTGCCACACGCACGGTGGCCTGTATCATTTTCGTTTCTTCTTGTTGTTTGAGCTGACCACTACCGGTGGCATGGCCTTCCTGAATCATTTGCACCTCGCTCAACTCCGTTAATTGAGCAATAAAATCCTGCCGCACCTGATCCAGCATCGGATTGGTTTCCAAAGTTGTGACATACTCTTCAAACACATTGAAGACGGCATTAAACATGGCCTTATGGTTACGCTGATTTTGATTCATAATGTACTGGCTTTAAGATTAGTTAATTCAAATTACAACCTTTTTAAAAAAGAACAACTATTATTCACCCTTCCGTTGACAAAATATTTTATTCCTTACACTATCGTGTTGAAAATAGTGACAAGCGTGTGATAAACATACACCAGTCCGTTTTGTGCCAAAAACTGCATTGTCATTTATCTCCCCAATACAACCATCATTTCAACCTTCAAACAGAGCAACTCCAGATGAGCATGCACACCCAACAGCAAACAATGCGGGAAGTAAATACAGCTGTGCACCAACTTCATTTGCCCAAACAACACCTTCAGATCGGTGCCGGACAACTCAAGAAGGGTCCGCGCGACTTCAAATGGCCATTACACGAAGTTCATTCCGGTGACGGTTAGTGCGAGATCGCTATGATTGAACGAGAGATGGGTTCCGGCAAAACACAGAACGGTCGCGGGAACCTCCAGATGGGTGCCGGCCACCTTCAGAGTGCTTCCGGCAACTCACAGAAGGGGCTGCATGAGTGCGAGCCCCCTCGCGGCAACTTTCAGTTACCTCAACATTTGTAACAATGGTCTCCGCACAAGCAGAAGAGGCGTGTGCAGAACCCAAAGATGCCTCGCAATTAACTTCAGCACACCTCCGGCGATCAACAGTTGGCTGTGCAACCCTCACAGAAGGCTGCTACGGAATAACAATTTGCTGCGCGCAATGATCAGGGTACCATTCATGCTTTTGTAATACCTCCAGACTTAGGAAAATCCATATATAATTAATTATTACAATGAAATATCTATTTGTAATGAGATGCCCAATAGTTTACTCAAGCTGTAGAGCTCCTAATTTTTTAACAAAAAAAGCAGAAGCCCCAACAGCTCGATATGAGAAATTTAAATTTGTAAAGGCAATTGTCCGGATAAACTTAACAGGGTAATCACGTTTAAACCTTTGCAATATTAGTTGGATTTTCGACATCAGCAACGGAATTCGGGACCCACTACCTGTAGTTGATGGGAGGACAGAAAGCTGTTTGAGCGGAGCGAGTTCTTTCTGTCTCATCAACAAAGGAATAGTGGGTGAATGAGTGCTGTCGTCGGCGGACTCTTTGCTTCCTTTCTCGACTGCAGGAGAAAGGAAGAGCCTCCACGGCTAGAGTGGAAAAATAAATTTGATTCCATCGTTAAAGTGATATCAAACTTAAATGGCGATTGCCCGGATAAACTTCAGCTGTCGCTCTTCTCTCTGAACAATAATTACTATTTTTGCACGAATTTACTATTCTGCACTTATTATGAGCGAGGCAAAAAAGACTGAACTGGGACAATTGGGAGAATTTGGTTTGATTCGTCACCTGACGGAAAACATCAAAGTGAAGCATGAAGGCACTGTGAAAGGTGTGGGTGATGATGCAGCGGTGTTGGATTACACCAATAAAAAAACGGTGGTCACTACCGACCTGTTGCTGGAGGGTATCCATTTCGACCTGACCTATACCCCATTGAAACACCTGGGTTATAAATCGGTGGTGGTGAATGTGAGCGACGTGTATGCCATGAATGCCACGCCCAAACAAATCACCATTTCCCTGGGACTAAGCTCAAAAATGTCGGTGGAAGCACTGGATGAATTCTATGCCGGTGTGTATGCAGCCTGTGATGAGTACGATGTGGATTTAGTGGGGGGCGACACCACCTCTTCGCTCACCGGCCTCACCATTAGCGTAACGGCTTTAGGCGAAGCAGAGACCGATAAAATCACCTATCGAAGCGGTGCACAACCCAACGACCTGATATGTGTGTCCGGTGATCTGGGGGCTGCTTATATGGGTTTGCAATTATTAGAGCGCGAAAAACGCATCTTCAAAGATAACCCGGAGGTACAACCCGATTTGAGTGGTTACGATTACCTGCTGCAGCGCCAGCTCAAACCCGAAGCAGGCAAACCGGTGATTGCCCTGTTAAATGAATTGGGCGTGAAACCCACTTCGATGATTGATGTGTCGGATGGCCTGTCCAGTGACATGCTCCACATTTGTGAGGAATCAAAAATGGGCTGTCGCATATATGAAAATAAGGTACCCATCGATCCAACCACAGCTATATTGGCCGAAGAGATGCACATGAATCCTTTGGTGGCCGCGCTGAATGGTGGTGAAGATTACGAATTGCTATTCACCGTAAGCATGGCCGACTATGAAAAGTTTCAGGGCGATCACGATGTTAAAATTTATATCGTTGGTCACATCACCGAAGCGTCAAAAGGCTGTTGCCTGACCACCAATGCCGGTGAAGAGATTGAACTGAAAGCGCAAGGCTGGAATCACATGAAATAAAGCAAAGTAAAAAGGTAATAGTTAAAAGTAAAAAGCTATTACCTTCTCTTTAAACCTGAAGCCTACTAACCTGATAACCTGAAACTCTTATGTTAGAATACATCCACGGTAAAATCGCCGAAACCGGTCCGGCCCATTTAGTATTGGACATTAATGGCATGGGCTACCTGGTCAATATATCCCTGCATTCCTACAGTCAGCTGGAAGGCAAAACAGAAGCCAAGCTTTACATTCACGAGCACATTCGCGAAGATGCCTATACCCTCTATGGATTTGCCGATATGGCCGAGCGCGAACTCTTTCGTCATCTCATCTCTGTGTCAGGTATTGGTGCCAACACGGGTCGTATGATGCTCTCATCCATGTCGCCCGAAGAGATCAGGGGCTATATTCTCACCGGTAATGTCAACCAGCTAAAAGGCATTAAAGGCATTGGTGCCAAAACGGCCCAACGCATCATTGTCGACCTGAAAGATAAGTTAGGAAAAGAACCGGTTGATCAAAAATTATTCGCCCCGCAGGACAATACAATCCACGACGAAGCGTTATCTGCTTTAGTGATGCTAGGCTTTGCCAAAAACAGTGCACAAAAAGCCATTGACAAAATTACCAGTCAGTCGCCTGATCTGAAAGTTGAACAGGTGATTAAGCAAGCACTGAAAATGTTGTAGATCAAACCGGCAGATCGACCTTTGAAGAAACTATATCGAAATATAATCATCGTCATCGCAATCACCGGCCTGATGTGGGCTGGTAGTGCTACTCCTTTTACAGGCGGTATCGACATCCGCTTACCCAATCTTTTAGTGCAGCAACCCGATACGACAAAAGTCGTGCCGCCCGTTGACCTCAAATATGAGATAAAAGATGCCAGTGGTAATCCCTTGCTGGAAGAAGAAGAAAACCGGGGACTGGATTTAAACGATCCTTCCAACCTGGATTATTCGGCCGAATATGATTATAAAACCGGTAATGTGACCATCTACCGGAAAGTGGGTAACATGGATGTACGACTTCCTTACACCATGCCCCTGGAAGATTACATAAATACCGACACCCGTCGCTCCATTCTTTCCTATTGGCGCGAGAAGCAAAATGAAAGTGCACTCTATGCGGAAGGGGGATCATCGCTTCTGAACCCCAGCTGGAATGTGGGAGGCGAAGCTTTTGAAAGTATTTTCGGGAGTAATAAGATAGACGTCCGCCTGCAAGGGATGGCCGAGCTCAAAGTGGGAATCAATCACACCAAGCTGGACAATCCTACCCTGCAGGAACGCATGCGAAAAACCACCACCTTTGATTTCCAGGAGATGATTCAAATGAACATCACCGGTACCATTGGTGATAAATTGAAGTTAGGCGTTAATTACAATACCGAAGCCACCTTTGACTTTGAGAATCAGATCAACCTGGAGTACGAAGGCAATGAAGATGACATCCTTAAAAAGGTAGAGGCCGGTAATGTCACCTTACCCCTACCCGGTACGCTGATCACCGGTAGCCAGAGTCTGTTTGGGGTCAAGACCGAAATGCAATTCGGCAAATTGACCGTCACCAGTATTTTTTCGCAGCAAAAAGGAGAAACCAAGGTGATGAACATTGAGGGTGGTGCTGAAACGCAGGAGTTTGAAATCCAAGCCGACCAATACGACCGTAACCGTCACTTTTTCCTGGCCCATGATTTCAGGGAAAAATATAACAAAGCCCTGGAGCAATTGCCCTACATCACTTCCAACACGACCATTCAACAGATTGAAGTGTGGGTAACCAACCGCACTGGTAATGTAACGGAATCACGTAATGTGGTGGCGTTTTTAGATTTGGCAGAAACCGATAATATTCGAAATACCACCAAGTGGACTCCTGATCCGGCTCACAGTAAATACCCGGTCAATGCCAGCAATAATCTTTATGCAAGATTTGAAGAAGACCCCCTGGTACGTGACATTAACCAGGTCACAGGTGCATTAGCCGGTGAAAGCATGGAAAATGCTGTGGAGTTTGAGAAATTAGAAAATGCCCGGCGCCTGTCCGATACTGAATACACACTCAATAAGGATCTGGGATACATCTCCCTGAACTCCGCCCTCAATGCGGATGAAGTGTTAGCAGTAGCCTATCGCTACTCGGTGACCGGTGACTCCAAAGAATATCAAGTGGGTGAATTTTCATCCAAACAAAATGATGCAGAAAAAAACCTCTATCTGAAACTCTTAAAGAGTACGAATCTAACACCCGACGTACCTGAATCCTGGAACCTGATGATGAAAAACATCTATTCCATCAATGCCTACCAGGTGAACCGGGAAGATTTTGTGCTGGATGTCACCTTTACCAACGATAGTACAGGTAGTGACATTAACTATTTCCCCGAAGGACCGGAAACCAACGGACAAGGGGATAAATTGAAAGGAGCACTTTTCCTGCAATTGATGAACCTGGACCAACTGGATTCCAGAAATGAAGCACAGCCCAATGGCGATGGTATCTTTGACTTTGTGGAAGGCATCACCATTCATCCGCAGAATGGCCGTATCATCTTTCCGGTGTTGGAACCCTTTGGGCAAAACATGATTGACAAGCTGGACAATGATGAGGCATTGACTGATAAATATGTCTATAAATCACTCTACGATAAAACACAGACGGAGGCGGAACAAGACGCCTCTCAAAATAAATACAAATTAAAAGGGCGGTACAAATCCAGTTCCGGTTCAGAGATATCCCTGAACGCCATGAACGTGCCCGAAGGATCGGTCATTGTAACAGCCGGTAGCCGTAAACTGGTGGAAAATACAGATTACATCGTGGATTACACGCTGGGGCGGGTGCGCATCATCAACCAGGGGATTCTTAACTCAGGTACCCCCATTCAAGTGTCATTGGAGAACCAATCGCTCTTTAATGTACAGACTAAAACATTACTGGGAACCCACCTGAATTACCAGATCAACGAAAACTTCAACATTGGTGGTACCTTGATGCACCTGCGGGAACGTCCGTTAACGCAAAAGGTAAACATTGGTGATGAACCCATTGCCAATACCATTTGGGGTGTGAACACGTCTTTCTACACCGAATCACTGGGCTTGACGGAATTGATCGACAAGTTACCTCTGGTTCAAACCAAAGAGCCCTCCAGCATTACCTTCGAAGGGGAATTTGCCCAGTTAATTCCGGGCCATCCCAATGTCATTGATGAATCGGGCACATCCTACATAGATGATTTTGAAGGTACCCGCATCTCCTATGACATGCGTAACTGGACGGCCTGGCAAATCGCCAGTACGCCTCAGAAACAACCAGACCTGTTTCCGGAAAGTGAAAACACCCACAATGGGACAAAAGTACCGGGCTACAACCGGGCGAAGTTAGCCTGGTATAATATTGATCCGCTGTTCTTAAGAGGTAACGCTTTGACGCCGGGACACATCAAAGCAGATGAAGAACAGCAAAAAGACCACCGGGTACGTGAAATCCGTGAAAGTGAGTTGTTTCCCAACCGTCAAACACCTTACGGACAACCCACCACCATACCGGTATTAAACCTGGCTTACTACCCCAGTGAGCGCGGGCCATATAACTTTGATCTGGCCAATGGTCTGGAGGGTGTATCCGAAGGTATTGATGAAAATGGTCATCTAAGAGAACCTGAATCACGCTGGGGAGGGATGATGCGCCCCATTGATGTGAATGACTTTGAAGCCGCCAACATTGAATACATCGAATTCTGGATGATGGATCCTTTCGTGTATGACGAGGACGACACCAATGAAGGAACCCTCTATTTTAACCTGGGTAATGTATCGGAAGACATCCTGCGTGATTCGCGGAAGTCCTTTGAGCAAGGCTTACCGGGTCCCGATGAAGAAGCCGATGTGGATGAAACCCATTGGGGATACGTCTCTAAAAAACAAAGCCTGGTAGATGCCTTCTCCACCGATGTGGCCACACGCCTGGCTCAGGATGTGGGACTCGACGGGATGAATACTGAAGAAGAGAAAGATTTCCACCTTGAGTATATCAACAGCCTGTCCGGTAAAGCTCAGGAAATAATAAAAAATGACCCGGCATCTGATGATTACCACTATTTCAGAGGGTCGGATTATGATGCCAACGAAGTCAGCATTCTGGATCGTTATAAGAACTACAATAACCTGGAGGGTAACTCCAAACCGACTTCGGCTTCGGGAGAAAACTACTCCACAGCGGCCATGGATAAACCGGATGTGGAAGACATTAACCGGGATTTTACCTTAAGTGAAAATGAAAGTTACTACCAGTATAAGGTAGAATTAAAGAAGGGAATGGACATAGGTGATTCTTACATTGTTGATCGCCGTGATTCCTCCATTGTAGATGCCAACAATAAAAAAGTAAGCTGGTTCCTGTTTCGGGTACCGGTACAAAAAGATAGCGATAGAGAAGCTATAAATAATATTAATAACATGCAAAGTATCCGTTTTATGCGGATGTTCATGACAGGGTTCGAAAAACCAACTGTTCTGCGACTGGCCACTTTAGATTTGGTACGAGGCGATTGGCGCAAATACGACCAACCGCTTGCCGAAACGAAGGATAACGCCAATGTTAATATTGCGGCAGAATTCGAAGTATCGGCTGTGAATATTGAAGAGAATTCAGATAAAAAACCGGTGAACTACGTGTTGCCTCCAGGCATCGACCGGGTCATTGACCCGGCCAACCCGCAACTCCGGGAACTGAATGAACAGTCGCTTTTATTAAAAGTAAAGGAATTAGGTGCTGGCGATGCCCGGGGTGTATACAAAACCATGAACATTGATATTCGCCAATACAAGCGCTTGAAAATGTTCATTCACGCAGCCGCTCTCGAAGGGTATGATGATCTTAGTGCGACAGGCGTGAGTGCTTTCGTTCGTTTAGGGAGTGATTATACCGACAACTATTACGAGTACGAAATTAAACTGAGCCTGACGGAAAACGGTAATTATAATAATGACCTGGAATCAGACCGCCGAAAAGTCTGGACGGAAGAAAACGAACTCAACCTGGAGCTGGAACTATTGAGTGCGGCTAAGCTGGACCGCAATCAGGCACTGAGCGATAACCAGGTAAACATGACCGATCGTTACCAGTACAATTTAGTAGATAGCGAATTCGGAAACAACCAACGCGTCTACATTAAAGGTAACCCTAACCTGAGTAATGTGAAAACCATTATGATGGGTATCCGAAATACACACCCGCGCGATCGTAAATCGGTGGAAGTATGGATGAACGAACTACGCTTAACTGATTTTGACGAACAAGGTGGTTGGGCGGCCAATGCCCGCATGTCGGTTAAGTTAGCTGATTTGGGTAATGTGTCAGTGGCCGGAAAAACAAGTACGGTTGGGTGGGGAAGCATCGACCAGAATGTACAGGAACGTAGCCAGGAGGATTTCTACCAATACGATGTAGCCACCAATTTAGAATTGGGTAAGTTTCTGGGGCCTGAATCTGCCTTATCGGCGCCTTTCTATTTTGGGGTATCGAAGTCGGTAGCCACACCCAAATATTATCCCTTAGATCCGGACATCCCTACCCAGGTGGCCCTGGACAATGCCGATGATGAAGAGGAGAGAGAAAAAATCAAAGAACTCTCCCAAAGTGTGGTCAAACGCAAAAGTGTCAATTTCACCAATGTAAAGGTTAACTCTAAAAAGGAAAAAGTACAATTCTACAGCCCGAGTAATATTTCGGCCACTTATTCCTATAACGAAACGACCAAACATGATGTGAATACTGAAAACTCCATCGATAAATCGTACCGGGGCATATTGGCCTACAATTACAATGCACGCCCCAAGCCGGTGGAACCATTTAAGAAAACGATAAAATCAAAATCACTGGCTTTGGTCCGCGATTTTAATTTCTATTATCTGCCATCTCAAATTTCCTATCGCTGGGAAATCAACCGCATGTACCGCGAGCTGAAATTACGGAATAACACCGGATCGGGTAACAATGATATTGGCCCCGATGTATCGGTATCCAAAGATTTTGACTGGAACCGTTTCTTTGACATGCGCTACAACCTCACAAAAGGCCTGAAATTAAATTTCCGGTCGGTCACCAATGCCCGGATCGATGAAGGGGAATTCACCGTGATCAACAAAGAAAGAGACGATTATAAGGAATGGCGCGACGAAGTGATGAATAACATCTTGTCTTTTGGCCGGACCACCACCTATCAGCACAACTTTGATGTGAGTTATACGCTCCCCATCAATAAAATCCCTTTACTGGACTGGACCAATACGACCGTGCAGTACCGCGGCATGTACCAATGGGATGTGGCCCCTGTTTTGGCAGACAATGAGACTAAGGAAAATGATGACAACACCATTCGTAACTCCAATACCATTCAGCTCAATGGTACCTTAAATATGAAAACCTTGTATAAGAAGGTATCTTACCTGGACAAGCTGGATCGTAAATACCGTAGCGGACGCAGACAAGCCGGACGCAAAGATGGCAAGCGAACGGTTCGTTTTAACAATACAAACATTCAACTGAAAGAAGGAGAAGCATACACCATTAACCACCGCTTAAAAACAACGGAAACTTCCGTACGTGTGTTTGACAGTAACGGGCGTCCCATACGTGGCGAATCCAAGACCATCAGCCCCAATAAAATTGAATTTACGCCTGACAAGGCAGCTGAAAATGCCCGCATCATGGTAACCGGTACGGTGGTAGAAAGCAATTCGCCACTTAAACTGGCCCTGGACTACAGTGCGCTTTTAATCACTTCGGTTAAAAATATCACCGTTAACTATTCAGAAAACAACGGAACCATCCTACACAATTACTCACCCAAATCAGGATTTATGGGTACAGCAGATGGCTTTTCAGCACCTGGCGCCCCCTTTATTTTTGGTTGGCAGGACCGTAATTTTGCAAAAACAGCTTCGGACAACGGATGGTTGGCTAAAGAACCCGTGAGAGTTGAACCCTACGTGATGACCCACAAGGAGGATTTTTCCCTCCGTATCAATGTAGAGCCCATCCGCGGCCTGCGACTAGACCTAAATGCAGAGCGAAGTCTATCCGAAAACATTGAAGAGATTTATACTAAAAATGAAAGTGAACAGATTGTAGCGACTAACTTCAATCAACGGGGGAATTTCTCCATGACATTTAACCTGTTCAAAACAGCCTTTAAATCGGTGGATAAGTCCCCTGCTCTGGAATCCGAATTATTCCAACAATTTAAGGACAATCGAAAAATAATACATGAACGACTAGGAGGCACCTGGGATGAGAGTAATCCGAACAATGATTCTGAAGTATTAATCCCGGCCTTTTTAGCAGCTTATTCCGGCAAAGATGCCAACAAAATATTCACCGATCGCTTTCCCGGTTATTCAAAGATGCAGCCAAACTGGCGCATTTCGTACGATGGCCTGTCTCGTATAAAAGCGTTTAAAAAGATTATCAAATCATTTGATATCTCACACGCCTACCGTTCCACTTATAACATGGGGTCCTACATTCTAACTGAAGTGGAACGCGGCGATGCATTGGTTTATGAATATGATATCAATTCCATCATGGTAACCGAGCAATTCAGCCCTTTAATTGAGTTTAACATTACCTGGACCAATAACATTACCACCCGTGCCGAAATTAAAAAATCGCGCGCTTTAAGCCTAAGTATGGGTAATAACCAGGTGATCGAAGATTATAAGGATGAATACGTGATTGGTTTGGGTTATCGCTTTGATAAGATGGACTTGATCTTTGGCAAAGGCAGTAGTCAAAAATCCATCAGTAACGATTTGAATTTACGAGTTGATTTCTCCATTCGCAACAACCTGGCAATGATCCGAAAAATAGAAGAGAATTACAGTCAGATGACCAATGGAAGTAAAGTAACCACTGTCAAATTCACCGCTGATTATGCATTAAGCGACCGTTTTAATATGCAGTTGTTTTACGATACAAACATCAGCAAACCATACATCACAACTTATTACCCAAGACAAGAATCAAACTTTGGTGTGAGTTTCCGGTTTGCACTGACCCAGTAAGACCAATTAAATATCAAAAAGCGCTGATATAATGCCGATACATAATCAAAGAGCGATGTTTTATCGCTCTTTTTGATTGAGGGTATAAGAGATAAGCCCGTTAAATTAACTTGGGGCCCGTTGGCCCACATTGCAAAAAATCTTCCTCTGAAAAGTATGATTTTTATTAGGTAACATCCACACCCAATAGCCATACATGACTGAAATAAATGCCATTACATTAAAACAGACTTTTTCAAAGCGGTAACTTGTTGTTTTAGATCATAGATTATCTATAAGAATTTATTTACATTTGATCATTAGATAATTAAATTTTCGTGCTATCATGAACATACCTGAAAATCTGAAGTATACTAAGGATCACGAGTGGATTCTTGTTGATGGTGATATCGCAACTGTTGGTATCACTGAATTCGCCCAGGGAGAATTGGGTGACATCGTTTTCGTAGAAATCGAAACAGAAGACGAAGAACTTGACAAAGAAGAGGTATTTGGTACTATTGAGGCTGTTAAAACAGTTTCTGACCTATACATGCCAATCTCTGGTAAAATTGTTGAGGTAAACCCAGAATTAGAAGGTCAGCCTGACTTGGTGAACAAAGAGTCCTATGAAGGTGGCTGGATGATTAAAATTCAGATTGCTGATACTGCTGAATTGGATGAACTACTAACAGCTGAGCAATACAAAGAAACAATTGGATAATTTCTTTCCACTTTATAAAAAAAGCGATCTTATTAAAGATCGCTTTTTTTATACCCTTCATTCTAATCACTTATATACGAAAAAAGGGTCTTGCTTTTGCAAAACCCTTTTCATTTTATAATAACTACTTGCTTATAGTTTTCTGCTAACTTCCACCTCTTCGTAGGCTTCAATGATATCTCCTACCATAATGTCGTCGAATTTGGCCAGGTTCAAACCACATTCGTAACCGGAGGCGACTTCTTTCACGTCATCTTTGAATCGTTTCAGCGATCCCAGTTCTCCTGTAAAGACCACAATACCATCTCGAATTAAGCGGATCTTGTTATTACGTTTCACCTTTCCTTCTTTCACCATACAACCGGCAATGGTACCCACCTTGGTAATCTTAAAGGTTTCACGGATTTCAATGGTTGCTACCACATTTTCTTTGATTTCAGGTGATAACATACCTTCCATCGCAGACTTAAGCTCCTCGATAGCATCGTAAATAATAGAATACAGTCGAATATCGATTTCTTCTTTTTCAGCGATTCGTCGGGCCGAAATTGACGGACGCACCTGGAATCCAATAACAATGGCGTTAGATGCTGCAGCCAACATAATGTCTGATTCAGAAATCTGACCAACTGCCTTGTGGATTACATTCACTTGAATCTCTTCCGTTGACAACTTAATCATCGAATCGGACAGTGCTTCAATAGATCCATCCACATCACCTTTCACAATCACATTCAGCTCCTGGAAGTTACCAATGGCAATACGACGACCAATCTCATCCAAGGTAATGTGCTTTTTAGTACGCATCCCTTGTTCGCGCTGTAACTGCTCACGCTTAGTAGCAATTTCCTTCGCTTCGCGTTCATCCTCCATCACGTTGAATTGCTCACCAGCCTGAGGTGCTCCATTCATACCGAGTATTAATACCGGTTCAGACGGGCCAGCCACTTCAATCTTTTGGTTACGCTCATTAAACATGGCTTTCACGTGACCATAGTGAGAACCTGACAATAGCATATCACCAACACGCATACTACCCGATTGAACAAGCATTGTAGTGACATAACCACGTCCCTTATCAAGTGACGATTCAATCACACTACCAATTGCACGTTTATTTGGATTCGCTTTCAGCTCTAACATATCAGCTTCCAGCAATACTTTCTCTAAAAGTTCTTCAATGTTTACCCCGTTTTTCGCAGATATCTCCTGACACTGGTATTTTCCACCCCATTCTTCGACCAGAAAATTCATATTAGCCAGCTCTTCACGGATACGATCAGGATTAGCACCATCTTTATCAATTTTGTTGATGGCAAAAACAATCGGTACACCTGCTGCGGAAGCATGGTTAATGGCTTCAACCGTCTGAGGCATCACATTATCATCAGCTGCAACAATAATAATGGCAATATCTGTTACCTGAGCACCCCTTGCACGCATGGCGGTAAACGCTTCGTGACCTGGTGTATCTAAAAATGTAATTTGACGACCACCTTCTAATTGTACACCATAAGCACCAATGTGCTGAGTAATACCCCCTGCTTCACCGGCAATTACATTCGCCTTACGAACGTAATCAAGTAAGGATGTTTTACCGTGGTCAACGTGTCCCATCACCGTAATAATCGGCGGACGCGAAACCATATCTTCTTCGCGATCTTCCTCTACCTCAATCGCCTCTACTACATCTGCACTAACAAATTCTATCGTATAACCGAACTCTTCAGCTACAAGGGCCAGGGTCTCAGCATCCAGACGCTGATTAATGGAAACAAACATTCCCAGACTCATACAGGTGGCAATAATTTGATTCACCTGCACCGACATCATGTTCGCCAACTCATTAGCTGTCACAAACTCGGTTACTTTAAGAATGCTCTTTTCCTGATCAATTTTTTCCAGCTCAGCTTGCTGACGCTGACTGACTGCCTCCCGTTTTTCACGACGGTGTTTAGCACCTTTACTTTTACCTTTTGAGGTTAAACGCGCTAAGGTATCTTTTATTTGCTTTTGTACATCCTCTTCATTAACCTCAGCACGAACTGGTCGTTTCCTTAGTTTTGGAGCGGTACGTTTTCCTGCTGGTGCAGTACCAGGTTTCCTTTTCTCAAGTGTTTTAGGTTTATTCTCACCTCCCCCTTGAGCTGCCTGCTGCTTGTCATTAATGTTAACTTTCTCTTTTTCTTTACGAATACGTTTCCGCTTCCGCTTCTTATTCGCAGCGCTTTTATTATCATCCTTTTTCTCCGATGATTTCACCGGTTCCTTTGGCAATTCAATCTTACCAATGACTGTTGGTCCTGAAAGCTTTTTCACCGTTGTAGGCTTGAAAATTTCATTTCCGCTTTTAGCAGGTTCAGATGTCTCAGCCATAGGAGCAGCTTGTGGCTCTTTTGCCTCCACTTTCTCTGTTTTTGGAGTTGGTGTCGACACTTTAGTTTCTACAGGTGCCGCCTTCGCTTTTTCAGCTTTGGGGGCTTCCTTTTTATCTTTTTTCACTGGGATCTGTTTCTCTGGACGGGAAGGTTTCTCTTGCTTCTCTTCTTTCTTTACTTTCTTTTCCAATTCAATTTTCCCTACCACTTTTAATTCTTCCCCAAGCTGATCAACTTTTGTGGGAATATGTTCAGGTTGTTTTACTTCCTTCTTTTTTTCCTCCTTAGGCTTTGGAGTTTCTTGAACAGGCTTCTTCTCCTCTACCTTGGCCGGTTCAGGTTTGACCTCTTTCTTTTGAGTCACCTTAGCGGGCTTCTCTTCTTTTTTAGGCGCTTCTTTTTTCTTCGGCTTGAAAGCATCCAGATCAATTTTCCCCACTACTTTTGGTTCTTTCTCAACTGGAATTTCCTTTGGGGCAGTTGGTATTTCACGCTCTTCAGGCTGTTCCTCTTTAGGTGCCTGATCGGAACGGATATCATCAATTGAAATAGATTCCTTCCTGGATTTTTCTTTCAACTGAGCAAGTTTATCCGATGACTTTTTCTTTTCATCGGAATCCTTTTTGTACTCTTTTTCAAGAACAGAGTACATATCTTCCGTAACTTTCGTGTTTGGACTTGTTTCAACGTCAAATCCCTTCTTGTGTAAAAATTCTACAATGGTAGAGATTCCTACATTAAATTCACGAGCTACTTTACTAAGTCTTTTTCCAACTGCCATATAACAGGACGCTTCTTTTTCGTTTCTATTTGGTTAGGGCACACCTCTTTGCTGAGCAAATATAAGTGAATTATTCAAATTCAGCATCTAGTACACCCCTAACTTCCCGGATGGTCTCTTCTTCCAGGTCAGTCCGTTTTACCAGATCTTCAACTGATAAATCCAATACCGACTTAGCGGTATCACAACCAATTGCTTTTAATTCATCCAGAATCCAGCCTTCGATTTCGTCTGTGAACTCATCTAATTTCACATCTTCATCATCTTCTTCCATCTCGCGATAGACGTCGATTTCGTAACCGGTTAACTGACCTGCCAAACGAATATTTAATCCACCTTTACCAATGGCCAGGGAAACCTCCTCCGGACGCAAGTAAACTTCAGCTCTATTTCCTTCATCATACAGTTTGATGTTAGAAATCTTAGCCGGATTAAGTGCCCTTTGAATAAAGAGCTGAGTATTGGTTGTATAGTTTATTACATCAATATTTTCGTTCTTCAATTCACGCACAATACCGTGAATACGTGACCCCTTCATGCCGACACACGCACCAACCGGATCAATCCGCTCATCATATGACTCAACAGCCACTTTTGCGCGTTCACCTGGCACACGTACAATCTTTTTAATAGTAATCAAACCATCAAAAATCTCTGGCACTTCCATCTCAAACAAACGCTCCAAAAAGACGGGCGATGTACGGGATAAAATAATAAGTGGATTGTTGTTTCGAATCTCAACCCGAACAACAACTGCACGCACAGTATCACCTTTTCTAAAGAAATCAGATGGAATTTGTTCCGCCTTTGGCAGAATCAATTCATTCTCTTCATCATCTAAAATGAGAATTTCGCGTTTCCAGATCTGATAAACTTCTCCGGTAACCACTTCGCCAATTCGATCCTTGTATTTGTGATAGATACTATCTTTTTCCAACTCAAGAATTCTGGCAGACAAATTTTGTCTGAGACTCAAGATGGCACGTCTTCCGAAATCAAGAAATTTAACTTCGTCCGTTACTTCCTCACCCAATTCATAATCCTGGTCAATCTTTTTAGCTTCCGTTAGTGAAATCTGAAGATTAGCATCCTCCAACTCCTCATCTGCTACAACTTCGCGATTACGCCAAATCTCAAAGTCACCTTTATCCAGATTGATAATAACATCAAAATTTTCATCCGTCCCGAATCGCTTAATCAATACGCTACGAAATGAATCTTCCAACACACTAATCATGGTTGCACGATCAATGTTTTTGAGTTCCTTAAACTCCGAAAAGGTTTCTATCAGATTTATATTTTCCATACTCCGGAATATTTAGAAAGAGATAATATCTTTTACCTGTTTTACTTCATCATACTTATAGCCTACGTTTCGGACCTGAAGCTCTTTACGCTTTTTGCCCTCAGGCTTAATCATTTCTTCTATCTCAATGACAAATTCATCATCATTGACAGAAATTAATTTACCGGATACTTTTTTACCTGTATTCTCCAATACTTCTACTTCTTTTCCCAAGTTTTTCAGATATTGTCGTTTCACCCGAAATGCTTGTCCGATGCCAGCAGAAGACACCTCCAGCTCAAAATCCTCTTCTTCCCTATCAAAATTACCCTCAATTAAGCGACTAATTTCAATACAATAACTGATTGGCACCCCATTGTCGTTATCAATCACAACCACAATTTTGTTGCCTGAATGCACCGAAATCTCGACCACAAACATGTCGTCTTCCTGCAGTTTTTCAGTTATAATGGATTCTATTTGAGATACTTTTATCATATACAATACAACTAATAAAATAGGGGACTATGCGCGTCCCCTATACCTAAGCTCGGTAAATCAGGTGCAAAGATAACTACAAATCAGATAATTTCCAAACCTTGTTCCATTTGCTTTTATCCATACTAAACCAACAAACTCATTGCCAAAATTTACTTTTTCATCCTCATATTTTCCCTTTTCAGGCATTTCATCATATCATTTTGCTGCATATACCTTATCTTGCTGATGTATTTGTCATCAGAATGATTTAATTCATGTATATCGGAAACAAACGAAAAATAATAAACGATCCTGTTTATGGATTTATTAAAATCCCATTTGATCTCTTATACGATCTCATTGAGCACCCCTACTTTCAGCGACTTCGAAGAATTCGACAATTAGGCTTAACACATCTTGTGTACCCCGGGGCTACGCATACCCGCTTTCAACATGCCCTGGGAGCCATGCACCTGATGACCTCTGCTATAGATACCATTCGTTCAAAGGGACACACCATTACAATAGAGGAATCAGAAGCAGTACATGCTGCTATTTTATTACATGACATTGGACATGGACCTTTTTCACATGTTTTAGAAAACAGTCTGGTTGAAAGTGTTCCCCATGAGTCCATATCTCTATTATTAATGAACACCTTAAATAAGGAGTTGAATCATTCACTAGATATGGCATTGGAAATTTTCAATAATTCCTATCCAAAAACATTTCTTCATCAATTGGTCTCAAGTCAATTGGACATGGATCGACTGGATTATCTGAAGAGGGATAGTTTTTTCTCAGGGGTATCTGAAGGAAATATTGGTTCGGATCGTATCATTAAAATGCTCACAATTAATAATGATCAATTAGTGGTGGAAGCCAAAGGTATTTATTCCATTGAAAAATTTCTGGTAGCCCGGCGTTTAATGTATTGGCAAGTCTACCTTCACAAAACAGCTATCGTTGCAGAACGGATGTTGGTGAACATCCTAAAACGCGCCAGGGAAATTGCGTTATCAGGAGAAAAACTCTATTCAACCCCTCACCTAACGTTTTTTCTCAAGCAAAAAGTAGCCTATGACGATTTTAAAACCAATGCGGATGTTTTACGCAACTTTTCACTTCTGGATGACGATGACATCATGAGCTCTATAAAAACATGGACATATCACAATGATCCCATCCTTTCTCGATTAGCACAGGATTTTTTAGCTCGAAAATTATACCGCATTGAAATTCAAAAAGAACCCTTTGAATCTTCAAAAGTAGACTTGATAAGTCAGCAAGTAGCAAACAAACTTAATCTTACATTAGACGAAACAAAGAACTACTTTGTTTTTACAGATACCATACAAAACAATGCCTACAGTATGAACGATGAACGCATTAAAATACAATATAACAATAACGAACTAAAAGACATTGCGGATGCCTCAGACATGTTTAACCTTTCGGTATTGGGCAAAACCGACCGAAAACATTATCTATGTTACCCAAAATCAGCACTTAAATAAGGCAAATCAAAGGCTTTTAGAGTTTTTTTTAGTAAATTTATTTACTAGATTTGCACCAAATTTTTACCCTGTAAAACTGCCATATAGCCTATTTGATTAAATCACAATTCTTTAGTCAATGTCTTTATATTGCTGATTACAGTTTTTTTCATAATTAATGAAAAACGCCGGACAGAAGTTTTACTCAAATACGGCTTAATTGTCGTGTTCAAAACCGAGATACCTCTATGTCCTATGAATTTTCATAGACATCTGGCAACAGAAAACAAAAACGACGGATGAAATTTACAGCTGGCCAAGTTGCCGAATTAATAAACGGCAAAGTAGAAGGAAATAAGGAAGCAGTTATTACCAACGTATCGAAAATAGAGGAAGGCAAACCTGAAACACTCACCTTTCTTGCCAATCCTAAATACACACATTATTTATACACAACCAAAGCTGACGTCGTTATTATTAACGACTCCTTTGTTGCCGAACAAGAAGTAAAGGCCACCTTAATCCGGGTACCTGATGCATACAAGGCATTGGCTCAACTTTTGGAAATGTATGAACAATCACAACCAAAAAAATCAGGCATTGAACAACCTTCATTTATCGATTCATCAGCCACGCTTGGTGATTTTGCATACGTAGGGGCCTTCGCCTATATTGGTGAAAATGTGAAGATTGGTAACAATGTACAAATTTATCCACAAGCTTTCATTGGTGATAATGTAACTATTGGGGATAACTCCATTGTTTATGCAGGAGCTAAGATTTACAAACATTGTCGCCTTGGTGAAAATTGCATCATCCATGCCGGAGCGGTGATCGGAAGTGATGGATTTGGCTTTGCACCAGACGAAAACAACGAATACAAGAAAATTGCCCAAATTGGGAATGTGATACTAGAAGACAATGTGGAGGTCGGTGCTAACTGTGCTTTAGACCGGGCCACAATGGGATCAACCATTATCCGTAAAGGTGCCAAACTGGATAACCTGATTCAGGTAGCACATAACGTAGAAGTTGGCGAAAACACAGTATTAGCTGCTCAGGCAGGAATCGCCGGTTCAGCTAAAATTGGCAAAAACTGTATGTTTGGTGGCCAGGTAGGTATTGCTGGACATATCACCATTGCTGACAACACTAGAATTGGTGCGCAAGCCGGTGTTGGCGGCAACATAAAAAAAGAAGGTCAGGTATTAATGGGCTCACCAGTGATAGACGTCAAACAGTTTTATAAATCATCTGTCATTTTCAGAAGATTGCCTGAACTGAAGACACAGCTTGATCAAATGCAAAAAGAAATCGATAGTTTAAATAAATAAGCTAGCAGACAGGGCTGCATACCTGTTGAATCAAAGAATTATGGTTGAAAAGCAAACAACAATTCAAAAGCCTGTGTCCTTAAAAGGAACAGGACTCCATACTGGAGTGGAAGTAACCTTAACACTAAATCCTGCTCCGGAAAACCACGGTTTTAAGTTTAAGCGTATTGACCTGGAAGATCAACCCATCATTGAAGCATTAGCCGACAATGTATCTTTCACAGAAAGAGGAACTGTTCTTCAAAAAGGGGATGCTAAAGTTAGCACCATCGAACATTGCCTGGGGGCTCTCAGAGGCCTTGGCGTAGACAATTGCTTACTGGAAGTAAACGGTCCGGAAGCGCCGATCCTGGATGGTAGCGCCAAATACTTTGTGAAAGCAATTCACGAAGCCGGCATTCAGGAACTTGAAGCAGAACGCCAGTATTTCGAAGTAAGAGAGAAAATGGTGTTCGAAGACAAGGAAAAAGGCATTAAGATTGTAGCCCTACCTGACGATCACTTTAGCGCTGATGTAAAAATTTCGTTCAACCAATCACTACTGTTAGCTAACCAATATGCTACCATTGATTCGTTGAGTGAGTTTGAAACGGAGATCAGCGAATGCCGGACATTTGTATTCTTGCACGAACTGGAACCGCTACTCAAACATAACTTGATTAAAGGTGGTGATCTGGACAATGCTATTATTATCATTGATAAAGAGGTGTCTCAGGAAGAGCTCGATCACCTGGCTGACTTGTTTGATCAACCACGTGTTGAAGTACAACCAACCGGCATTTTGAATAATATTGACCTGGTTCACACCAATGAACCAGCTCGTCACAAATTACTGGATGTTATTGGAGATCTCACGCTCTGTGGATTACCAATAAAAGGACGAATCATAGCCACTCGTCCCGGACATATGGCAAACGTTGAATTTGCCAAACTAATCCGTAAAGAGATTAAAAAACGCTCTCTTCGTGTAGAAGCTCCAAAATATGATCCCAGAATTGAGCCGGTATGCGACATCAATAAAATCCGGCAGATGTTGCCACACCGTCCGCCTTTTTTATTAGTTGATAAAATCATCGATCTGCAAGAAAAGTATGTGGTGGGCGTTAAGAATGTAACCATGAATGAACCTTTCTTTGTGGGACACTTTCCGGAAGAACCAGTCATGCCGGCAGTTTTGCAAATTGAAGCAATGGCCCAGGTAGGTGGCATCTTCGTATTGAACCAGTTTGATGAACCTGAAAAATACAGCACGTACTTTCTAAAGATTGACAATGTTAAACTTCGCAAGAAAGTAGTACCTGGTGACACTCTAATATTTAAACTGGAACTATTGACAGAGATCCGACGTGGCATGGCCAACATGAAGGGCACGGCTTTTGTGGGAGATACAATTGTGTCGGAAGGAGAGTTTATGGCACAAGTGGTGAAAAATAAATAACCTTTTCACTAAAAGGAAAGATTTGCACTCAATGAGTGCCAACAAAACTAATAATCGACAAGATGAAACAACCATTAGCATATATACACCCGGAAGCAAAAATTGCTCCCAATGTAGTGATTGAGCCATTTGTAACCATCGACAAAAACGTAGTGATTGAAGAGGGGACGCGCATAGGTTCAAATGTAACCATCATGGAAGGTACGCGAATCGG
>Ga0193953_1000323_pt1 | contig 27042 bp, 24 predicted proteins | sample BB_4_MG_FD_140325 | JGI IMG/M metagenome (GOLD analysis project Ga0193953, IMG submission 140325) | Microbial mat bacterial communities from the Broadkill River, Lewes, Delaware, United States - BB_4_MG | ecosystem: Environmental > Aquatic > Freshwater > River > Microbial mats | place: USA...
CAATTCTTTCAGGATTGATTATAGTGTGTGCTCTATATATCCCCATTGCATATCCAATGCACTGTCTTGTGATACTTTGATTTATCGTGATAACAATACCTTGAAAGCAGAAAACCCGGTTTGCAAAAAAACAAACCGGGTTTAATATATCATTTACTTCTAAATTCCTATCCGTAAATCTCCTTCTTGGCAGATTTCAAGGTGTTAATGATTAACGAGGTGATGGTCATTGGTCCCACACCGCCAGGAACGGGTGTGATAAATGAACACTTGGGTGCTACTTCGTCAAATAAAACATCTCCTTTTAAACGCCATCCGGATTTGGTGTCTGTAGCCGGAACACGAGTGGTACCAACATCAATCACCACAGCTCCTTCTTTCACCATATCACCTTTCACAAAACCAGGAAAACCAATGGCTGCGATAATGATATCAGCCTGCAGGCAAATTTCCTTCAAATTAGCCGTGCGACTATGACACACAGTCACGGTGGCATCACCAGGATTTCCTTTTTGTGATAACAATACACTCATAGGACGTCCTACAATGTTACTACGACCAATCACCACACAGTGCTTTCCTTTCGTATCAATCTCGTAACGTTTTAACAACTCCATAATTCCCTGGGGAGTAGCTGAGATAAAGGCAGGCATCCCAATGGTCATACGCCCCACATTCACCGGGTGAAAACCATCCACATCTTTACGGGGATCGATGGTTTCATTCACTTTATCTTCTGAAATATGTTTTGGTAATGGCAATTGCACAATGAAACCGTCAATATCAGCATCATTATTCAACTCCTTCACTTTATTGATCAATTCCTCTTCCGTTACATCATCTTCAAAACGGATCAGGCTGGATTTGAATCCAACTTCTTCACAAGCGCGAATTTTACCGGCGACATAAGACTCACTTCCACCATCATGCCCCACTAAAATAGCGGCCAGATGAGGAATTTTAGCACCTGCTTCTTTTAACTTAGCTACTTCTGCAGCGATTTCAATTCTTACTTCTTTCGAAGTCTGTTTTCCATCGATTAATTGCATGTCCTCAATTTTTCAGGGTTGTATCATAGCAAAAAGAGAAGCAAACCAATGCTTCTCTTTTCATTTTTTTATCTTAACGTCTGCCCATCGGCATCTTACCCATCATCTTACTCATGTTATTGCCACTGGTCATCATCTTCATCACTTTGCGGGTATCATCAAACTGTTTGATCAGTCGGTTTACATCTTGAATAGTTGTTCCACTACCTGCAGCAATCCGTTTCTTCCGGCTACCGTTTATCACACCAGGCTGCTGACGCTCCTGAGGTGTCATGGAATAAATAATGGCTTCAATCCCTTTAAAGGCGTCATCATCGAAATCCATGTTTTTCATCATCTTACCCATTCCCGGGATCATACCAGCCAGATCCTTCAGGTTACCCATCTTCTTAATCTGATGAATTTGCTTCAGGAAATCTTCGAAGTTAAACTGGTTCTTGGCAATTTTCTTCTGGAGTTTACGGGCTTCATCAGCATCAAACTGCTCTTGTGCACGCTCCACCAAAGAAACCACATCACCCATTCCAAGAATACGATCGGCCATCCGGTTGGGGTGAAATACATCCAGTGCATCCAGTTTTTCACCAGTACCTACAAACTTAATGGGTTTTTCAACCACACTGCGGATTGAAAGTGCTGCACCACCACGCGTATCACCATCTAACTTGGTTAATACGACACCATCAAAGTCCAATCGATCATTAAACTCCTTGGCTGTATTTACCGCATCCTGTCCGGTCATAGAATCGACAACGAACAAAATCTCATCCGGATTAACTGCTTTTTTGATGGCCGAAATCTCGTCCATCATCTGCTCATCAACAGCTAAACGACCGGCGGTATCGATGATAATAACATCTTTCCCACTGCTCTTCGCTTCTTTGATACCATCCAGCGCAATTTTAACCGGATCCTTGCTGCCTTCCTGGGTATAAACAGGAACACCAATTTGCTCCCCCAGTACTTGCAACTGGTTAATCGCTGCCGGACGATACACATCACCAGCGATCAACATCGGAAATTTACTGCGTTTGGTTTTTAGCAAGTTGGCCAACTTACCAGTAAAAGTTGTTTTACCGGATCCTTGCAGACCAGCAATCAAAATAATGGAAGGACCTTTTTCAATGTTGATATCCATTGAAGAGCCCCCCATCAGTAGTGCCAGCTCGTCATGTACCAATTTGGTCATCATCTGCCCTGGCTTAACGGCAGTCAACACCCCCTGGCCAATGGCTTTGTCTTTTACACTATCGGTAAATTGTTTGGCAGTTTTATAGTTGACATCGGCATCTAACAATGCACGACGAATATCTTTTACTGTTTCGGCAATATTTAATTCGGTGATTTTACTCTCACCTTTCAGTAGCTTAAACGATCGCTCGAGCCTTTCACTAAGATTCTCAAACATTCCTGGTCCTTTTAAAAATTTGGGCAAAAATAAGAATAATTCATGGTGATTCAAAGGAAAATTGTTGTACTATTGGTGCATCCAACTACCGGATTTCAGAGATCCAATCATTATCTTTTAGTATCAAGATCCATGACCTTTTCGTAAATCGCTCGTCATCAGCAAACTTGGCACGACAAAGCAAATTAATCCATTCACTAGCAATGAGATTGCGGGGAATATATAATTCAAAATTAAGGACAAAGATTTATGAAAGGCTACGCTTTGGTAAGCAAACGCTAATTTCAGGGATTAAAACATTTTCCACCTTATTTGTTATGCTTATTTCTATTACATTTGAATATGACTGAACCAACCAAAAAACGCATTACCCTCACAGGACTTAAAGAAGCGCTTCCGCTCTATTCCTTTATTAAGCCCTATCGCCTGCAGTATGGCTTGGGTCTCTTTTTCCTGTTAGGATCGAGTCTGGCTAACCTGGCCTTCCCTAAATTATTGGGAGAGCTGGTGAATGCGGGCAACTCCGCTAATTTGACTGAAAATATCAATCGCATCGCCATCATCCTTGGGATTTTATTGGTCATTCAATCAACCTTCTCTTATTTTAGAACGGTATTGTTTGTAACCGTTACCGAAAAAACTTTGGCTGATCTGCGCCAATACACTTATAATCACCTTATAAAATTACCTCTTCGCTTTTTTGAACAACGACGGGTTGGTGAACTCAACAGCCGTATCTCCTCTGACATTTCCCTGCTTCAGGAAACACTCACTTCTACCCTGGCTGAATTTATCCGACAGGTAATTATAATAGTAGGAGGCATTGGTTTATTATTATACACCTCCTTTAAGCTCACTCTTTTCATGCTGGCTGTTTTACCGGCAGTGGTTTTGTTAGCCGTGGTTTTCGGACGTTTCATCCGGCGTTTCTCAAAAAAAGCTCAAGCAGAAGTGGCTGAGTCGAACACGGATAGTAGAAGAGACTTTACAGGGTATACAAAGTGTTAAATCCTATACCAATGAGTTTTTAGAAATTAGCCGCTATCAGCATAAAACAGAGATTATTGCCCAGGTAGGAATGAAAAGCGGGCGCTACCGGGGTGCTTTTACGGCCTTCCTGATATTTGGTTTATTTGGTGCGTTGGTGACCGTTATTTGGCGCGGCAGTATTTTACTGGCACAAGGAGAAATGGTATCGGGTGATTTATTTGCCTTTGTGCTCTATTCCGGATTTATAGGTGGTACTATTGGCGGCATGGCCAGTGTATTTACCCGCATCCAAAAATTCCTGGGAGCCACAGAAGACCTGTTTGCTATTTTTGAAGAGAAAGAAGAGGGATTGCATGATGTATCCAACAGTCCCGCGATTCATTCATTGCATGGAGCCATTCGTTTTGAAAAGGTGTCGTTTGCTTATCCCAACCGTCCTGATGTAGATGTTCTTAATGCCATTGATTTAGCCATTGCGCCCAATCAGATGGTAGCGTTGGTGGGCGCCAGCGGAGCCGGCAAATCAACTATAACAGCCCTCCTGCTAAGACTTCATGATGCTCAAAAAGGGATTATTCGTTTTGACGACGTACCCAATCATGAAATACCACTGTCGGAACTACGAAGTCAGATTGCCTTGGTACCACAAGATATTTTTTTATTTGGTGGTTCTATTCGGGAAAACATAGCCTATGGGAATCCCAATGCCTCTGAGAAAGAAATACTACAGGCTGCAGAAAATGCTAATGCCCTTGAATTCATTGAACGCTTTGCGGAAGGCATGGAGACCGTTGTTGGGGAGCGGGGCACTCAACTATCCGGCGGACAACGGCAACGCATTGCCATCGCCCGCGCCTTATTGAAGAATCCGAAAATCCTGATTCTGGATGAAGCCACCTCTGCCCTGGATTCCAAGTCGGAACAATTGGTACAGGAGGCCTTGAAACGTTTGATGAACAACCGAACCACTATTGTCATTGCGCATCGCTTATCTACCATAAAAAATGCAGATGTGATATTTGTCCTGGAGAACGGACAACTTGTGGAAAGTGGAACACATGAACAATTAATGCTGGAGCAAAAGGGGATTTATCAGAAATTAAGCCGGCTTCAGAAAATGGACAATGAATGAACAAATCCTCTCGAATCTGAACATTTCCAGCCTGTAAATCCAGGCAGCAATTAACTTTGTTGCAATATCTTTGAATTGATAAAATTTGCAATCAATTCATCCTATTATGAAAAATAAATCAGTTCTACTTTTCGTTTTATCGTTTATTCTATTGGCCTGTCAACAAGTTCCTCCGCCTGATGCACATGGTCCTTTGCCAGCTGACAAACAACTGAATTGGCATCAATTGGAATACTATGCCTTTGTCCATTTCAATATGAACACCTTCACTGATGAAGAGTGGGGATTTGGTAATGAGAATCCGGCCAGCTTCAACCCTTCTGAGCTGGATTGTCACCAATGGGTAAAACTTTTTAAGGAAGCAGGTATGAAAGGCGTTATTATTACCGCCAAGCACCACGATGGTTTCTGCTTATGGCCCACTGCAACCACGGAACATTCCATTAAAAACTCACCCTATAAAAATGGTAAAGGAGATATCATCCAAGAATTATCAGAAGCTTGCCAGGCACACGGACTCAAGCTGGGCATTTACCTTTCGCCCTGGGATCGCAATAATGAACATTACGGCACATCTGAATACATCTCCATCTTCCGGGAGCAATTACGTGAATTATTAACCAACTACGGTGATATTTTTGAAGTTTGGTTTGATGGTGCCAACGGGGGCACTGGCTATTACGGTGGTGCCAATGAACAACGACACATTGATCGAAAAACTTATTACGACTGGGATACCACCTATGAGATTATTCGCGAGCTACAACCAGCGGCCTGCATCTTTGGAGATGGTGGCCCTGAAGTCCGGTGGGTAGGTAATGAAGAAGGATGGGCCGGCGAAACCAACTGGAGCATCATCCGAAAAAAGGATTGTTATGCCGGCATGCCCAACCACCAACAGCTTCAATACGGACATGAAGATGGCACGCATTGGGTACCTGCTGAAGTGGATGTTTCTATCCGACCGGGTTGGTACTATCACACGCGTGAAGACCACCGGGTCAAATCACTCAACAAGCTGGTGGATATTTATTATGAATCCGTTGGCCGAAATGCCTCGCTCCTTTTAAATTTTCCGGTCGATCGCCGGGGGTTGGTGCATGAGAATGATGCCCGGCGTGTTTTAGAATTAGCCGGAGTTCTCAGCGAAGATTTTGCTCATAACCTGGCACCAGATGCCAAGGTGACTGCTTCAGATGAAAGGGGTAACAGCACCAAATACTCAGCGAAACAGGCCATTGACGAAGATTCTTCCTCCTTTTGGACCACCAATGATGGTACCACAACCGCATCGGTCACATTCGAATACACTTCCCCCATCACCTTCAATCGTTTTATAGTGCAGGAATACATCCCTCTGGGGCAACGTGTTAAAACTTTTAAACTGGAAGCGAAAGTGGCCAATCAGTGGCAATTAATCGATGCCCAAACAACAATTGGAGCTAAACGTATTTTAAGATTACCTGCCACTACGACTGATCAAATTAGATTCACCGTTATGGATGCCAAAGCTTGTCCGGTGATTTCAAATATCGAATTTTATCATGCTCCACAACTCTTGATGGAACCAACTTTTCGGCGTGACCAGCAAGGACTGATCACCATCACCAAAACAGATCCGGAGGCCCAATTGTATTATACTACTGACGGTTCCCTGCCCAATCAAAACTCTCAGATATACCATAAACCCTTTCTGGCGACTGAGAAAACAATGGTGAAAGCTATTGCTATTGATCCGAAAACGGGTCGACAAAGCCCTGTTTCTGAACACAATTTTGACATTGCTCCCACCCATTGGCGGGTCAGTAATAACATGGATGAAAAAGCACACCTGATTTTTGATGGTAACCCCAATACGGCTTGGTATGTAAAGGGCAATCACTTACCCTTAGAAATAATTATTGATTTGGACGAGCATCAACAGATCTCTGGCTTTACCTATCTACCCGATCAAGGTCGTTGGGCTGGTGGATATGCATTTACCTATGAATTCTTCGTCAGTATGGATGGTGAAAAATGGGAGAAACCTGTATCCAGCGGAGAGTTTTCAAATATTGTGAACAGTCCGGTACTTCAAACAAAAAACTTTAAGGTCACAACGGGTCGATATGTCAAGCTCACGGCGCTTTCGGTTGAGCGTGGCGAGAATCAATTTGGCATTGCTGAATTTGGTATTATCACAAAATAATACCGCATACTAATCAAATAGTATACTACACCTATATCATTAAAACAGCTGAAACTAACTGGGGTTAGTTTCAGCTGTTTTGATTTTAAAATATCTTGATGCTTCTATTCCGACTTCTTCGCTAATCCCATTAATACCAATTCTGCAGTTGCCGGATTGGTCGCCAAGGGCACATTGTGCACGTCACAAATACGCATTAACATGTTGATATCCGGCTCATGAGGGTGCTTATCCAATGGGTCGCGAAAAAAGAATACCCCTTGAATTTGTCCTTCTGCTACTTGTGAAGCAATTTGTGCATCACCTCCTTGCGGTCCGGACAAGACACGCTCCACTTTTAATCCTGCATTTTGAGCATGTTTCCCGGTAGTACCGGTGGCTATGATCGAAATATTTACAGAATGTAAAATATCATGGTGCTTGTTCAGAAAAGAGACCATCTCAGCCTTTTTCCCATCGTGTGCTATTACGGCTAATTTCATCATTTTTGTTTGCTTTAAATCAATAGTACGAACTTATAAAAAATGGAGCACAAACAAAAGGCCAAATCAGGCTTTGGTAACGAATTCCTATTAATCTATTTCTGTCGCGGAATAAAACATTTACCGTTAAAAATGAATCTATACCCAAGGGATTATCATAGAAATAAGAAACCGCAAAGACGAGGAGGCGCAAAAATATGGCGACATTCGACTTTACGGTCAATTCATTAAATTATCTCAGTGACCATTTTAACCTTCTTTTCATTCTGCAATACCATATTGCTCGCCAAACCGTTCCACTACATAATCGATGTCTTTATCTCCTCGTCCGGAAAGGTTTACCAGAATGGTTTGATCAACAGGTAATTCTTTGGCTAATTTCAAAGCATAGGCTACCGCATGTGCACTTTCCAACGCTGGTATAATACCTTCTTCACGCGCCAAAAGCATAAACGCATCAATGGCTTCCTTATCCGTAATAGTTTCGTACTGTACGCGTTTGATATCCTTCAGGTAACTGTGCTGCGGTCCCACCCCGGGGTAATCCAAACCACTGGCTACCGTGTTTACAGGTGCCGGTTCGCCATTTTCATCCTGCAACAGGTAGCATTTAAAACCATGGATCATTCCAGGCTTACCAAGGGTGAGTGTAGCAGCGTGTTCACCGGTTTTAAAACTGGTCCCAGCAGGCTCCACTCCAAAGATATTCACCTTTTCATCCTGCAAAAAAGCCGAAAACAAGCCCAGGGCATTGGAGCCTCCACCCACACAAGCTACCAGATTATCGGGCTGCTTACCGGTCATTTCCTGCATTTGTTCGCGGGCTTCCCGGCCAATCACCGATTGAAAATCGCGGACCATCATGGGAAATGGATGCGGTCCCACTACCGAACCAATGGCATACAATTGCGTCACCGGATCTTTTAAGTAAGCTTCAAAGGCAGCATCAACAGCTTCCTTGAGCGTTTTTAAGCCATGCGTAGCCGGAATCACCCGCGCCCCCAGAATCTTCATGCGCACTACATTGGGATGTTCTTTTTGAATATCGACCTCCCCCATGTAGATATCACACTCCAACCCAACCAAAGCCGCGGCGGTTGCCAGCGCAACGCCATGCTGACCGGCACCAGTCTCAGCAATCAGCTTCTTCTTGCCCATTTTTTTGGCCAAAAGGGCCTCACCCAGGCAATGGTTTATTTTATGTGCCCCTGTGTGATTGAGATCTTCACGCTTCAAATAGATTTGCGCTCCCCCCTGTTTTTGAGACAGGTTTCTAGCATGAAAAACAGGGGATGGACGACCTGTATAATGTTTCTGTAAATAATACAGCTCATCTTTAAACACCGGATCATCCTTTATCTTTTCATAGGCATCGGCAATTTCCTGAATAATGGGTTCCAATACCGGTGGGATAAACTGTCCGCCATATTCACCAAAAAAACCATTTGCATCGGGCATGACTGCCTCGCTTAAAAGCGTGTTTTCTCCATTAAAATTTTCCATGTTTTTCCGTATTATTTCCGTTATAAAATGCGAAAAGCCGCAGGTGGAGACCTGCGGCTTTTCAACTTAAAATATAGTATACACCTATTACTCCACCCTATGAAAAGCTGAACTACGCCACCACTGAATATGGAACAATTGGTTTGTCATGTCATTAATTATGGATGCAATAATATGTAAAAGGATTGGGAAAAGCAAAATCCCTTGTAATTTTTAAGCAAAAAGAAACCCCCTGTCCAATTTAGATAGGGGGTTTACTATCAAAGCATGAAAAAACTATTCTTCAACATACTGTTGCCATACACCATCTTTACGGATAATGCGATCACTTGCAACACCACGAGTTCCATCATAATACACATATGAAACCAAATACTGCTGATCATCAATAATAGGTCCATGGTTAAGCTCCAACATGGCTCCAAACCCAGCTGCACGTACTTCTGCATCAGCGTAAGCCGAATCATCTCTCAAATCAACGTTTTTATACTTCGAAGTCTCATCATCTGATAAATAATCAGCTTCTGTTAACGTGATCTTAATGGCCGGATCAGCCCACCAGTAACTATTTTTATAATCCTCTTCAATTTTGTAATTCAATGGTTCTGTGACAGCACTCAAGCTTTGAGCCACATTCCAATTCACACCACTATGTCGGAAAACAACATAGGTATCAAAGTAGTTTTTATAGACAAAACCAGTATAATTGCCAGCACCTTTCCCAGACGCCTTAGCAAATTCAGCAATCTTTTCCTGAGCTTCTTCAATGTTGTAGAAGTTTTTGTACTTGCCATTTCCAACACTTTCATAATCAGCACCAGTTAATATATAAGAATCATCTCCTTCATATTTCAATACTTCCGTAGTGAAATCAGCATTTACTTTGATGTAGCGATCCTGATTTTTCTGAAACAACACATACATGGCTGTTTTTTCAGTTCCCGCTTCTATTTCCACATACTTTGCCTGCTCATCAAATAACTTACCCAGGGCATATTCTGCTTCATCTTCATCACCAAAATCACTTTTTTTACCCATCAACGCATATTCCTCTTCCGAGATTACATGTGCATTATCCTCATCTTTAAATGGCTTCTTATAAAAGTTATAAGTCACTTTCATTTCAGCCCCATCTTCACCTGTAAATTTCTTATTTAAAATCTCAGGCAGGTAATCTTTAGGCAATGCATAATCCGAGAAATTCTTATATTTTGCAACATCTTCGTTACTTGACAGAGCATAATCCTCATCTGTTAATTCATATGCTTCAGGTGCCATTTCAAACTGAGAAAGATACTCAGCTTTTGTTCTTTCAGCTTCTATTTCCTTATCCACATCCTTGTGAATATCCTCCATTGGCTCACAGGCAACAAATAAAAGAGCCAGAAAAGGTAGTGTATATCCTAAAATCTTTTTCATCTCTATACGTATTAAAAATTCACTCTTATACCAGTTGTCCAGGTTGTTCCAAAACCATAATATACAGTTGCATCTTCAGCAGTGTGTCCACTTCCATCATCCGCATCGATGATGTACTCCACATTAAACAAATTGTTTAAATTCCCATATAGAGAAGCATCTAATGTTCCAATCTTAAATCCATATTTAAAGTTCAAATCAACGATTGTAGCATCAGGTAATTGCCATGAATCACTTGTATCATCCGGATTAGTTCGTTTGACAGGATCAAAATCTGCAAAGTTTTTACCATAATGGTTTAAGTCTGCACCAATTTTTAGTTTTGGCAACACCTCATAATTAACACCTAAAGCAGCTGTTAATTGTGCTGAATTACCAACGTGCACATCCTTAATATATGCCTGGTAGTCACCAATCACATTATTATTATCATCTAGCAATGTAAAATCAACATCATCCTGCCAAATCCATTCACCCAATGAGAACATACCATGCACATCCAAACGGTTAATTGGTCGCCAGTCTAACTCCAATTCCATCCCCATATGCAGGGCATTTACACCAGGGATATTCGCTACATACGATTCTTGTGCTTGTGCATCATAAAATGTTTTGACTAATCCTTTATCTTTCCAGTTAGTATAATAACCACCTAATTTCGCAGTAAATTTACGACTGGTATAGCCATAACCAACATCTACAGAAAGAACTTTTTCATACTTAGCATCATCATTTACTTCATTGGTGTAATTTAAAAATGCCGTTCTAAAATATGGTGAACGTGTAAAATAACCACCATTCACATACACATTATGATTTTCACTCAGGTTATAGTTAATACCTGCTTTTACACTCCAAGGTGTAAAACCTAACTTGTCAGATTTCTTATTTTCGGGAGCATATTGAAAATAATCAATTCGCTGATAGCTCTTTCTGGAAACAGTAGCCGTAACAAAAGCGGAATAATTATCTCGTACATATTCCATCTGTCCAAAAAGTCCCCCCCACATTACAACACCATCATTGTGATAAGCATATTTATCACCTTCACGTAAAGGCATATTTTCAGGACGATTTATATTTTCATTATCAATGAAATATTTTCCACCCATTAAATCAGAAATTTCTTTATAATGCTCACCAATGTAATAGCGACCATCAAATCCTCCGGTCACTTTAATATCACCCATAGTATGACTCAAGGTAGACAAGATACCATACCAATTGTGCTGATTTACACTAAAGCCCTCTACCACTTCCGATTCACCATTAGCGGCATTAGCAGCAACTGTACTATCAAAATCAAAATACCCTTCAGGACCAACAACAACCTCACCATCGCCATCCATCCGACGTCCTCCACCTTGTGAAAGAGACGCATATACAGAAGTAGACAACATGGTTTTATCATTGATATTCCAGTAGTGATTAAGCGTCATCTGTGGTTTGTGAAATTCATTATAACCATAACCACCACCATAAATTTGGCCATTTCGATAACCTACATTCGGATTGTAGCGAATACCATCCTTATGCTCTCTATAAGTTTTAATCTTCGATTTCCAACCTCTTTGATTGTGCCACTGTGGAGCACCAAAGGCTGTAAAAGAAACACGATGGTTATCATTTATAACTTTTGATACATTTAAAAAGTAACTATAGGCATTAAATTGTGTTCCATACACAAATCCATCTCCTGCTGTGTGCGAACCAGCAAGCGTTACGGCCCAATTATTATCAAGTAATCCAGTAGAAACATTAAATGCCTGCTTCATAAAGCCGTCATTACCCATACCTACATATGCACTACCACCTTTTGTTGCTTCTGTACTCTTAGTAATAATATTTTTTGTTCCGCCAACAGAACTTAGTGCTAAACGAGAAGCTCCTAGTCCGCGCTGAACCTGTACAGAATGCGTCACATCAGTTAAACTGGCCCAATTAGACCAGTAAACTTTTCCACTTTCCATATCATTAACAGGTACTCCGTTAATTAACACACCGATATTATTAGAATCAAAACCACGCATGGTTAAACGTGAGTCTCCATATCCTCCACCACCTTTGGTAGCATATATGGAAGGTGTCGATTTTAAAAGCTCCGGAAACTCCTGAGCTCCCAATTTTTCTTCGATCAATTGAGGCTTGATGTTAGAAAGGGCAACTGGTGTTTCACGATCACGCGCGATAGCTGACACCACTAATACTTCACCAATACCAACTGTATTAGGAGCTAACCCAATTACTCCCAAATCTTTTGTTTGTTCATTTGTCACAGCTACATCTTGTTTCGTTTCGATGTAACCTAAATAAGTAAACAACAAGGTATTTTCTCCGGCTGGTACATCCAACGAGAAACTACCATCAATAAGTGTAATGGTTCCCACACTCGTACCTTCAATAACAATAGCTGCACCTATAAGTGGGTCTTGAGTATCACTGTCGACCAGCTTACCGGTTACTTTCCCTTGGGCCATTAACCCGGAGGAAACACAAAACAGGAAAAAACCTGCAAAAATGCTAAAAAGCTTGTTTTTCATGATTTTATAATTGAGATTTAAGCATAAATAGTTTCTTTTCTGTGAGCGAACGCATTCGAACGCTAATAATATAAATAGCTATTTTCTTCTGCTGACAGATTACGTTTATAATCGTCCGCAAAAATCACACATTAGACCGACGAGTCGGTATATTAAACCTTAAAAATTTGTTAATTATTTTTAAGAAGGGTGGGAAAATTTAATAATTTATTAACATTCTTTCGCAAGTTATTAACAAGCCATTGCCTGACATTTGTTTATTATTGATATTCTGTTGTTTACAAATTGGCTTGTTCGGCTGCAACCCCTTTCCAATACATGTCAAAGGCCTGATCAAATCCTTCACGAAAACTTTTCAGCGGCTTTGGTAAGGAAAGGAAATAATTCGCAATCGCTCTGGTAAATGCGAAATCAAAAAAAGCAATCATATCTGTTGAATAGGCCTTCATGATACCCATATTGACCTTTTGCATGATATTTTTACGCGGGCCTTCCAGGGTATCTTCCACGATACCAAAATGGATTTTAATAAACGGGCTGGATTCAAAAATACTGATGTAATAGAATTTGGTTGGATTGGAAATGAACCACTTAATAATTTCACCAAAAATCACCTTGGTACTTTCGCGGGCATCTCCTCCCCCTACAAATTTATTGACACATTTCTCTTCAATCTCAAACATAAGTTGCTTATAGATATCGATAATCAGCTGATCTTTACCCGAAATATGATGATACAAGGTGCCTTTTGCAATACCAATACGCTCAATTAATTCATTTACTGATGCCGATAAGCCTTTTTCAACAAATAGCTCCATGGCACCTTTATAGATTTCTTCCTTTTTACTCATTATTTAAATTTCCGATTATATTTTTTGCTAAAAGTAACACTATTTCACACGCCATTCATCATAAAACTAAAAAAGGCGCCATTCATTTTGATGAATGACGCCTTAGCTTTTCTAGAAAATTGAAACCTATTTATCAGCTAAATTTGTAGACGCAGGTATGTTTATACACTTCTCCCGGCCTTAATGTGGCATTGGGAAAGTGCTCTTTATTTGGCGAATCGGGGAATATTTGGGTTTCCATCGCAAGACCCGCCCATTTTTCGATGGGCGCATTTAATTTACCTCTTTCAGAACCATCAAAATGACTGCCAGTATAGATTTGCACACCCGGCTGGTCGGTATAGACCTCTAGTTTTCGGCCCGATTCGGGATCGGATAGAATAGCCGCCAAACGAATCATGCCATCATATCCATCAATCACAAAATTATGATCAATTCCATCAACTAATTTCACCTGGTCATCATTGCCGGATAAGGCTGATCCGATAGATTTAGCTTCTGTAAAATCTATGGCCGTACCAGCCACCGGGTCGATTTCTCCTGTTACGGTACCAATTTCCGCAGAGATGGGTGTATACCGGGCAGCATTAATCTGCAGCTTATGGTTTTCAATGGTTCCGGTGCCGGCCCCTTTTAAATTAAAGTAAGCATGGCTTGTCAGATTTATGATGGTAGCCTTAGACGTTACAGCTGCATACTCAATTACAAACTCATTGCTGTTTGTAAGACCATAGATCACATCCACCTTCATTTGGCCCGGATATTTTTGATCACCATCTTCACTGACCAAAGATAGTTTGTAGGCCTGCTCAAATTTCTCAATGGTTACAGGTTCAACTTCCCAAATGCGGTTATTGAAACCATCAACGCCTCCATGGAGGTGGTTCTTATCGTTATTACAATCCAACTGATAAGCAGTTCCATCAATCTCAAATTGACCATTCACAACCCGATTGGCATAACGGCCACACAATGCTCCAAAATAACCATCACCTGCTAAGGCACCTTCAACGGTTTCGTAACCAATCACCACATCTGCCACTTCTCCGGCAGCATTGGGTACTTTAATAGAGGTCACCTGACCTCCCCTGGCAATAAATGTCACTTCTACTTTATTGCTATTTTTGAGTGTAAACACATCTGAAGCTTTTGTCATAATTTTAAAATTATAAAGCACCTATCCTTTTGAGACAGGTGCTTTCATTTTACTTAGTGGTGTAATTATCATTAGATCATCAGACTTTAGTATCAAGACACAAGACTTTTTATAACGACCTAATAATTTCATATTTGGATGATGATTCTATAATTCTACTTTAATCGCACCCTTCGCACGGATAAACAACTTATGGCAATTACCCTGGCCAAATACATGCTCTAATGTGGAGATATACTCTTCAAGCAAGTCATTTGGTACGAAGGCCTGGATGGTTCCGGCAAATCCGCCACCATGTACGCGCCATCCTCCTTTGCCGCGAAGCACCAATTCACTCAATGCTAAACCAAGCGAAACACCTTGCTCGGCCATTTTGCTGTCGAAGTTTTCTTGCGTTTGCGCATAAATATTTTGATTATACATATACGAGCTGTACCCTGACTCGATTACCAATCCTAAGAATTTTTGGAAATCATTGGATTCTAATGCTTCCACTTCGTCTACCACCCGCGCATTATCCGCCTGGAAGTGAATGGAACGAAGGATTGCACGATCACCAACTTTTTCACGGATATTTGGAATTGAATCCACCACCTGTTTCATAGAAAGCGGACGCAGTACTTCATGCCCCAATTCTTTAGCCACAGATTTCATTTCACCTGGCAAAAGTGCATATTCACTATCTAAATTGGCATGACTTCCTCCTGTGTTTGTGATAACTAAGGAGTAACCTGTTTCAGCAAAATCAAAATCCAAGGCTTTTACAATTGGCTGAGTCGGATCTTCAAAGTCAATAGTAATGAAACCACCCACCGAACAAGCTGTTTGATCCATTAAACCACAAGGTTTGCCAAAATAATTGTTTTCGGCCCACTGCCCTATTTTCGCATTTTCAACCGGATCTAATTTACCATCATTGAATAAATGGCTGATAATCGCCCCAATTAATACTTCAAATGACGCCGATGAACTCAAGCCAGATCCTTCTGGTACACGCCCTTCGATAACCGCATCGAAACCACCAATATTATAACCAAGCTCTTTTAAACGCGCATTGATCCCTTTAACAAGAGAGGTAGATGTGGAAAATTTAGATTCATCAATGACTAAATCAGATAAGTCGGCTTCAAATTGAGGGTAGCCAACAGATTTAATACGTACAATATTCGTTCCGTTGGGAGCAGCCACTGCAATATTGTCAAGATTTACAGCTCCGGCCAATACACGACCATATTGGTGATCGGTGTGATTGCCACCTACTTCAGTACGACCTGGAGCACTGAAAAGCGCCACCTCTTCGGTACCAAAAGTGGCTTTAAAATCTTCCATTTGAGCCACATAGCGCTCAGCCTGAGCTTTTAACACAGCTGCATCTGATCCATATAATTCCTGGAACAATGGATTTTGACCATTGCCGATCTTTGCTGTCAATTCATTAATTTTAGACATAATAAGTGATGTTAAGAGTTACTATTTTAAGGATTTATAATGTACTTTAGGAAGATTCTTTAAGCGTTGGGCAGCCTGTTCTGCTGTAATATCACGTTGCGGATTTCCCATCATCTCATAACCAACCATGAACTTTTTAACTGTGGCCGAACGTAACAAAGGCGGATAAAAGTGCATGTGAAGGTGCCATTCCGGGTGATCCCGGCCATCGGTGGGTGCCTGATGAATTCCCGCCGAATAAGGAAATGATACTTCAAATAAGTTATCGTATAACACTGTTAACTTTTTATAAACATCAGCCATGGCCAATCTTTCCTCATCAGTAAGCTGAAGCAGATTTTGTACCGGACGCTTGCTCACAATCATTGTTTCAAATGGCCAGGTTGCCCAAAATGGGACCAATGCAACAAAGTGATCGTTTTCAACCAATACGCGTTCCTGAGATTTCAACTCTTCAGCGACATAATCACCTAAAAGGGTTTGGCCATTGTTTTGAAAATACGCCATTTGCATCTTCGCCTCTTTAGCCGGCTCACCGGGAACCGAATGTTGCCCCCATATTTGACCATGTGGATGCGGATTACTACAGCCCATAATATCCCCTTTGTTCTCAAAGATCTGAACGTGGTTAATATAATCAAGCGCTCCTATTGCCTCGTATTCCGAACACCAAAGGTCTACCACTTTTTTAATGTCTCCTACTTCCATCTCGGGTATGGTCAGATCGTGACGTGGTGAAAAACAGATTACCTTACAGAAACCTCTTTCGCTCTCAGCCCTAAACAACTCCTTCTTCTCATATTTTCCTTCCGGAATATCGGGTACCAAGGCACTGAAATCATTCTGAAATACAAATACATCTTTGTAATCCGGATTACTAATTCCACCTGCGCGTTCATTTCCCGGACACAGGTAGCACTTCGAATCGTGCTGCGGACGTTCATCCCGGGCATGCTTTTCTACTTTTCCTTGCCAGGGGCGCTTGGTTCGGTGTGGAGAAACCAATACCCAGTCACCGGTCAGCGGGTTATACCTTCGATGCGAATGTTCTGTAAATTCAAATTTATCCATTTCTTATCCTTAATATGTGATCTTCAATAAAATTCGTAACTAATTAAAAAGAGCGCTTGAAAATGGGATCGTTAAACCCTTCCTCTTCTATATCATTAAACTTATAATAGAATGCCCCTTTCCTGGATTCCGACATATCCTTTTCCTCCTGGCGCTCTAATACTTTTAGTGACAAAACTTTTTTGCGAAAATTACCCGGGTCGAATTGCTTCTGAAAGATCTCATTGTAGAGATTTCTTAAACTCGTAATGGTAAATTTCTCTGGTAATAACTGACGGCCAATTAAATCATACCTCGATTTAAGCCTTAGTTTTTCCAGGGCCCGGGCCACCATTTCATCATGGTCGAAAATTAATTGGGGTAATTCAGAAATATTAATCCATTGGGCACCAAATTCATGGATCAATTGATTACTATATTTTTCTACTTTAACTAGTGCATAAAATGAAACCGTTACCACATTCCCACCCGGATCACGATCAGGCTTTGAAAAGGTTTGCACTTGCTCCATGAACACATCCTGTAGGCCAGTGAGATTTACTAATACCCTACGGGCAGCATCTTCTGCAGACTCTTCTTCTTTTACCCAACCTCCAATCAACGACCACTTTCCTTTTGCAGGCTCTATTGCCCGTTTGAAAACCAATAACTTAAGCTGCTCCTGCTCATATCCAAAAATGACACAATCAACTGCTATATGGCGTTTTAACTCATGATACTTTTCGTATTGCATAGAAATCTTCTAATTGTATTACAATTATAAAGGTAATTTGTACTTTTATCAAATATTTCACGATTTTTAAAAGTAAAATTTACCTTTATATCCTTTTACACACTCTGTTACAAGACATTATCATTGCTATTAAAAATCATTCTCGATAACATATATAAAAAGCAAAAACCCTTTCAAGCTTTGCCTGAAAGGGTCTCAAATTCTAATTGTACGATATCTTACTTCTCCAGTTCTTTTAATACGAGTGCACTCGCACCAACAATAGCGGCATCACCAGCATTCAATTTTGAAGGCATGATCTTAATCTTATTCTTAAAAATCGGTAGCAAATGATTTTCAAAAGCTTTCTTTGTAGGATCTAAAATCAGATCACCAGCAGCCAGTGGGCCGCCAAACAAGAAGATCGCCTCAGGACTGTTGTGATGAACCGTATCTGCCAGGCCTTGTCCTAAATATCCTCCTGTTATCTCAAACACTTCATTGGCTAATTTATCACCCCCCACTGCGGCATCGTAAATCATTTTCGAATTTAACTCATTGTACGAATGAGCTGCCAAGGGACTTTCTGTATCATTAGTTTGTACTAATAATTCAAAAGCTGTTCTTTTCATTCCAGGAGCAGAACAATAGGCTTCCAAATGGCCTTTGGCACCACATCCACACAACCTGCCACCAGGGATTAAAGTTGTGTGGCCGCACTCACCGGCAAATCCATCATGCCCATAAACCAGATCTCCATTCACTACCAATCCGCTGCCTACGCCAGTTCCCAGCGTATACATGGCAAAGTTTTTCATTCCTTTTGCACCCCCGTACATCATTTCACCAATGGCTGCTGCATTGGCATCATTGGTTAAAGCGATGGCCTCAATATCATCAAAACGTGCTTTTAACAAATCAACAAATGGGACAACACCTTTAAATGATAAGTTTGGTGCATACTCAATGGTACCTTTATAATAATTTCCATTGGGTGCCCCTATGCCAATACCCAGAATCTCTAGTTCTTCATTCAGTAATTTCGCATTGGTAATTAAATTTTTTATAGAAGCGGCCAACTCATCGATGTACAAATTAATATCACCATGAATAGGCGTTGCAATATTATCCTTAGTCAAAACATGGCCCATATCATCTACAACGCCAATTGCCGTATTGGTTCCCCCAATATCCACTCCAACTGATACTTTTTTCATCTGTTCAATTTTAAATATTACTGGTAAGCTGAAACGTATACCCCAAACCTACTTATTACATAAAGAATAGTAAGCTATAATACGTTTCAAAAACTGAAAATCCTGTTTTTCGAAAGTCATCTAACATCAATAAAGCTTCCGAAAACATTCGTTTCCATTTTGTGTCACCCAAAAATATCGAAATGTTTCAATAATTCCTACTCTTCTTATAAATCCTAATAAATTGAAAGATTTTTGGGCATAAAAAAAAGATCCCGAATTATCAGGATCTTTCTTTATCTATTGTTTATCTACTTAATGAAGCATAAAAACGTATGTCTTTGGTACATTAACCTTTTTGTTTCACTTTAGAACCAGCTAATGCATAGTACAAGATATAAATCTCTCCTGCAATAACAATTGTCCAGGTCCAAGCCCAGTTACCACCCAATGCATCAGCCATCATACCTTGCATTAGCGGCATAATAGCACCACCAAGTACACCAATCATTAATGCTCCGGATCCCTTAGAAGTGTATTTTCCAAGGTCAGTAATTGCTAAAGCAAAAATACCAGACCACATGATAGAGTGTAATAAACCAATACCTACCAGGAACCATGGGTTTTTAGTAATCATTGAAACAATCACCAAAACAGTTGCTCCGATAGAGGTCACTACCAATTGAGTTTTAGCAGATACGCGACTCAAAGTACTACCCACTAAACGTCCAACTAACATACCACCCCAATACAACATAGCCATGCTTGAAGCTCTCTCAGCAAAGGTATCACCTAACCAGGCTGCATACAGATTAATATTTGCACCAATACAAACCTCTACACCCACGTAGAAGAAAATAGCCACAACACCTAACTTCAGGTGAGAAAAAGACCAGATGCTTTTTTCCAATTTTTCGCCACCTTCATTGGTTGTACCTTCAATATGCGGAAGGGTTAAACGACTTACAATAGCCACTACAACAGCAATTGTAACCGCCAATAAAATAAATGGTAAAATTACCTGATCTATTTTGATATCAGAAATAGCCGCACCTCCAAATACAATCCCTGCCACAAAATAAGGCGCAAGAGTGGTACCTATTGAGTTAGATGAACCCCCAATGGTGATTCGCTGAATGGAACTGGTGCCTTTTACATTACAGGCTGCTAAGTAAGGGTTAATCACCACTTGCATAATGGTTGCTGCTGATCCTACCACAAAAGACCCAAGAAGGAAAACGAAGAATCCAACAGGTACACCCGCAATACTAATGGCATTTTCCATTGATCCCACATAGGCTGATCCGGAACTGATTAACAATCCAAATACCATCAGGATCAAAGCACGAATTAAGGTTTTTTTATACCCATAATGATCTACCCATTTTGAGCCGGTACCACCCATGATTGGGTAAGCTAAAAACCAGGTAAATGTTACCATGATAGATAATGTGTTTTTAATCGCTTCGGCATTTTCCAGAAATGCAGATTTTAACGGATTTTGGAATTGTTGAAAAACAACAGTCAGAAATCCTACGATGAAAAATAAAAATACCATCGTAAGAAATGGTCCTAAATAACTCTTTTGCTCACTCATTGTAAATTGATAATAGTTGTATAATAGTTAATTATTCAAAGCTTATTCAAGTACAATCCTTTATTAACATGTTTCTATTTCGAAAATTTGAAATAAAAAATCTGCTCATACTATAGATTTTACAAACAAACCGCACCAAAAGTAACAACTTTTTCGTTTTTCCAAGTCGGTGTAGCTAAAAAATAACCTTTCAAAATAAGCTAGAATCACTAATTAAGAAGAGAATATTCACTTTCTCAAGGAAAAGAAACACTGTGAGACCATTTTTTACTTTCGTCTTACTGTTAATTAGCATCGAAATCAACAAATATTATCCTTTTCATAAAAAAACATTCAATTATTTGATTTTAAAGTTAATTCCTCCCTTAATAATTGTTAATACAATCTTCAACTTGGAGCATTTAAGCTATCAAATGCTTCAACTTATTTATTGTCCCGGCTTACTTAAGGACTTTCTTAAAAATTGTCGTTACTAAAAAAAGTACCACGAGGCTGTATTCTGTATAAAAAAACAGCTCATCTAACCGATGAGCTGTTTTTTGAGGTGTTACGATTAATACTATTCTTTCACTACTACATCATATTTAATTTCCCGTCCATAGGCATCTTTTCCTTCAAATTTAATAGTATAAGGTGGTAAAAGTGGCTGCCTAAGTGTCTCCAGGTTAAAACTGGTAATTCCCCGATACATGGAATATTTTTCATCATCGTAATCTTTATGATGAAACACCAATCTAATTTGGTCTTCTTCCTCTGGCTGGTTTTGAGGGTCAAAAGAGACATTAAATAAATGACTTTTGTCTTTCCCCCAAAATGAAAAGTCAATATCTAAGAAACGCCCTGAAACCCTAATTTGATTAAAAACAACTCCGTCATTACCTAAGGTATCTTTGTTTTCTTCATTGATTTCAATAATAGGTTTCACAGGTACGTCACTTATCGATTTCAAGTCGATGACATAATCATAAAGCAGTCCTGTATTCATTTCCTGAAGGAGCGTAAAAGATATCAAAACACGACCACCTGGTGCAAATTCATAATCCCCAGGGAGTTTGGTTGCGTATAGTTTTTGTCCATTGTCAGAGGTATACAAATACCCGTCTCCAAATTCCGTTTGAATACAGAGCTGCGTATATTGTTGCTCTACATTTTCTAAATCATCCTTTAAACAGGCCGTAAATATTGCGCCCATCAACACACCCATCAATAAAACCTTTCCTTTCATATTTTCTTAAATTTTAATGTAGATGCTTTATCCTTGTAATGGTTGCGTGTTTGCACAAAAAAAAGGCCGCTCAAATGAACGGCCTTTTATACTATGTGTTTAATATTTGTTTCTAATTCTGATCAATGTATGTGATTTCCAATTCCATATACACACTGTAATATCCTCCCTTTCCATTAATAGTGGATGGTAAAACGAGTTGACATTTTCCGCCTAAGCGCATGTGTTGCACAGCTTCATTTACACCTACTGGAACACCTCCTAACCGACGCTGAAGATCACTAGTTGAATAAATAAGAGGTAAAGTTGAAAAGACTGCCGGAGAATCTGCATAAATATTTGACTCTATCAGCACTTGTCCAGTAGTTCCCTCAATCTCTCCAATCCGATACATTGAGTATCGATAGCCAACACGCTTATTTGCTGGTATCAAATCGCCAGTTCCTTGTTTTGTATGGAACAACATCATACCAGACTCAAATCGATGATCCACGGTATCAATAGCTTCTGCTGCCATTACCTCCAGTCGAGGCTTCCAAACAGCTTGCTCATCCTCACCTGCTACATTGATTAGCTCTTCGTAGTATCTTTCCAACAATTCATTTTCCTCATCCAGGTACTCTTGCACACTTTTGTATTCTGTTTTTTTACAACTGGCTATAGAAATCAGCAATGCGCCAATCGCAATAAAAAACAAAGGGACGTTCTTTTTAATATTTCGTGTTGTCTTATTCATTTTATCTCATTTTGAATCATACTGCCAGCAGGCAGCACACAAAGAAAACTATTTTTAATTAATCTTCAAATCGAAAATCGTGGCAAAACCTACTCTTCCGTGGAGTCTTTGACGTCAATCACCTCTACCTCATAGTATAAAATGGAGCGAGCCGGAATTTTCTCACTATCTCCAATTAATCCATGTGCCAGATGTGGTGGCATCATAAACTGTGCTTTATCACCCAGGCCCATCAAAAGAATCCCTTCTTCTAAACCGGATTCAACACCCCCCTGACCTACTTTAAAGGTTTTTGGGCCATTTACACGTGAGCTATAACAGATGGTACTATCAAGCAACTGAATCTCATAGTTCAGGGTCACTACCTGGTCTTTTTGAACCTTTTGAGGATTTTGAGGCTCCTCCAAATGATACCACAAACCCGTTTGCGTTTTCGTCATCTGTTGGTTACGCAATTTCAGATACGTCTGAATAACTATTTCATCTTTATTAACCAGACTACGATTTACCTGCAATAACTCCTCTTTACTAATTGGCGGATAATTTTTTTGCATCTTATTTTGCCTACAACTGTTCAAAACAAACAGCGCAACTATCCCAATCATCATCAAACGATATACTGACACTTTCATTCCTCTCTTTTATAAGTCAGATCTAAAATCCTTTAATTTTGAATGAAAACGCTTTAGTGTTTCTTGCAATGGTAACCGGGATTCACCACCAGCCGCATTTAAATGGCCTCCCCCATTGAAATACTTCTCGCTAAAACGATTAACCGGAAATTCACCCCGTGAACGAAATGAGATCTTCACCATATCGTCTTTTTCTGTAAACAGAGCCGATACATCTACTCCTTCAATCCATAAGGCCTGATTTACAAAACCCTCAGTATCCCCAGGCTTGAAATTAAAGCGCAGTAACTCGTCATTACTAAGATAGATATAGGCTGCTTTTAATTCAGGTATCAGTACCATCTTCTCCCCCAATGCATGACCTAATAATCGCATCCGGTCAAATGAATTGTTATGAAAAATCATGTGATGAATACGGTCTTTATCAATGCCCATGCGCAACAACTCCGCAACCGTCAAATAGGTCTCCGGCCGATTTGAATTGTAATTCAACGATCCGGTATCGGTCATGATACCGGAATAAATGCATTCAGCCGCCTCTTTTGTGATGTGACCTGCAAAACCGGCTACATCCAATACATTATATAACAGCTCACATGTGGAAGAGGCTTCAGGTACACTAATTTGTATTTGGGCCGTTCCTGCTTCCGGGTAAGGATGATGATCTATCATAACACGTGGTGTGTCATCGCCATCAAATATATGCTGCATATTTTTCATGCGGGACAAGGCATTGAAATCAACTAAAAGAGCCAGGTCTGCTTCTGCAATTAATTGCTTGGCTTTTTTACGGTTCCGCTCAAATATGACCACCTGATCTGCCCCATGCATCCACATCAGAAAATCAGGAAATGCATTTGGCGATACAACGACCGCTTCTTTGTGCATATTTTTAAGCACGCTGCATAATCCCAATGCTGCCCCTAAGGCATCACCATCCGGATTATTGTGTGGAACAATTACCACGCGTTGAGCGTTGTTTACGTATGATTTAAATGAATTAATCGCTGCTTTATCCTTTATCACGCTTATTTTGTTTTTATATAAAAAGCAAAGATAGTTAAAAAAGAGGTTTTCATTTTTTTGATTTATAAAAAATAATTATTTTAACCACATAATCTTAAATTCTAACATTTATGGCAGGAATAAAAACACTTACCATGATTAAGCCGGGGGCCGTTCATAAAAGACATATCGGCGCCATATTCAATATGATTGAAGAAGCTGGCTTTAGAATTTCGGCAATTAAATCGGTGAAAATGACCAATGAAGAAGCCGAAGAATTTTATGCCGAGCATAAGGGAAAACCATTCTTTCCTGAATTGGTCGACTTTATGTCATCGGGCCCCATTGTAGCAGCGATCCTGTTGAAAGAAAATGCAATAGAAGATTTCCGTAAACTAATTGGAAGTACTGATCCCTTGCAAGCTAAGGAAGGTACCATTCGTAAATTATTTGCCGAAAGTATGTCCCACAATGCCATTCATGGCTCCGACAGTGATGAGAGTGCAGAACGGGAATGTAGTTTTTTCTTTAGTAAAAAAGAGTTCCTGGAGAAACATCCTTGATCACAAGATAAAAGTTCAAAGGCAGAAGTGAGAAGATGAAAAAACAGATACACTTCCATATAATAATGTAACCGTTGCATTTCCGCAACGGTTTTTTTTATCTGAAAACAATATCTTTTACAATATTCTCTCCTAAGGCGGTGTTCATATTAATAATGATTTTATCTTTCCACATCATCAATTCATTCCGCAACACACTTGATGTCAATTCAACAAATAAAACACCATTTTTAATAAAGATGCGTCGAGTCGCTTTCGCCACGGAGTCGCCTAGTACTTTACCCCAGTAATGAACTGCCCGGTTTTCAAGTAATCCACGATTTAGCCGTTGCTTTTTTAGCAGTTCCTTCACGACATCCCCAATGGCTTGTGTATCTTTTTTTCGCATGACTCTTATTTAAAAATTACTCTGTTACCTTTATCTCACCTTGTTGAACCTGAAAAATACGAAAGGGTTTACCTGTCGTACTGAGAATATCCATTAAATACGCTTTCTTGGTATCTGTGATAAAAATCTGATTGAATTTATCTTCAGCCACCAATTGAAGTAATTGACTGCTTCGCTTCGTGTCCAGTTTATCAAAAATATCATCCAACAACAATATAGGTTTCAGCCCATTATGTCGTTTGATAAATTCATACTGTGCCAATTTCAAGGCAATCAAAAAAGTTTTCTTCTGTCCCTGAGAGGCTGTTTTTTTAATAGAATACCCGCCCAATAACAATTCCAGGTCATCTTTATGGATGCCTTTAGTTGTATAGCCTAACATTATATCTTTGGAACGTACAGCCAATAAGTGTTCTTTTAGGCTCCCCTCTTGTAAATGGGATTTATATTGTAGTGCTATTTCTTCTTTCCCTTCTGATATATATGCATAGTAATCCTGGAATACGGGTACCAGTTCTCCAATAAATTCGACCCGCTTAACATGAATACGACGCGCTAACTGATCCAATTGATCATCCCACAATTCGAGCATTGAGTAATCGCGGCTTCCCTTTTCTCTCAAATCTTTTAAAGTCACATTTCGCTGCATTAGCGCACGATTGTAACGTAATAAATCCTCCAGGTAACTTTTATCATATTGTGAAATAACACCATCAATGTATTTTCGACGTTGCTCACTCCCCTCATTAATTAACTGTTCATCCGCCGGTGATATCATCACCAATGGTAACAGTCCAATGTGATCTGCCAACTTAGGATATTCCTTTTTATTTCGTTTGAACTGTTTCTTTTGCGAACGTTTCAATCCGCAGTAAATGTGCTCCTGATCATCCCTTCGATCATAAACCCCTTGAATGACAAAAAAATCCTGATCATGATTGACGTTCTGACTATCGATGGGATTAAAATAACTTTTACAAAATGACAAATAATATAAAGCATCCAACACATTGGTTTTACCAGCACCATTTTCGCCTACAAAACAGTTAATACCCGGGAGAAAATCGAGTTCTGTTTGGAGAATGTTCTTAAAATTGATGAGATGAAGATGCTTCAAATACATATAGTGTGTTTTTTTGACAAAAGTAGTCAACACATCGGGACTGAAAATAAAATCGGGGCAAATATTTTTTAGAGCAATCCTTTTGTTATTTTTGTCTGCACAGGCCAAAAAATACATAGCGTATTTTTATTTTTTGTTAAAACAATTACATTTGCGTTTCGAATAAAATTTAGAAGAATATGTCAAAGCAAAAGGAAATTCATAACGAAGATAGTTTCGAGAATGTAGAAAATGCATTAAGTAGAAGCGAGCAATTTATTGAAGATAACCAGAACCGTCTGATGATGGGATTTTTAGTGGTTGTTATATTAGTTGCCGGATACTGGGGAACAAAAAAGTTTTATTTCCAACCGATGGAAAAAAATGCCCAGGAACAAGTTTTCTACGCGCAACAGTATTTTGAAAAAGATAGCTTCAACCTGGCTTTAAATGGTGACGGCATGAATCTGGGATTTGTGGATATCATTGATGAATTTGGTTCAACCAATATTGGTGAATTATCAAAATATTATGCAGGAATATGTCAGTTGCAATTGGGTAACTTTCAGGAAGCGGCTGATTATTTGAATTCTTTCTCAACCAGTGAGGAGATGATCGCTGCCACTGCTGCCGGCGCATTAGGCGATG
>Ga0193953_1000326_pt1 | contig 26715 bp, 18 predicted proteins | sample BB_4_MG_FD_140325 | JGI IMG/M metagenome (GOLD analysis project Ga0193953, IMG submission 140325) | Microbial mat bacterial communities from the Broadkill River, Lewes, Delaware, United States - BB_4_MG | ecosystem: Environmental > Aquatic > Freshwater > River > Microbial mats | place: USA...
TATCTGCCACGGCAGCACATCCTTCAGCCATGCAATTTTATGCGCCATTCTCAGGAACGGCTATTGGTGAATACTTTCGGGATACAGGTCGATCAGCATTGATCATCTACGACGATTTATCCAAACAAGCTGTTTCCTATCGGGAAGTAAGTTTATTGTTACGCCGTCCGCCAGGTCGCGAAGCCTATCCAGGTGATGTGTTTTATCTACACAGTCGTCTCTTGGAACGAGCGGCTAAGGTTATTGAATCCGATGAAATCGCAGCAAAAATGAACGATTTACCGGAATCTTTAAAAGGGAAAGTAAAAGGGGGTGGTTCACTGACTGCCTTGCCGATCATTGAAACACAAGCTGGTGACGTATCTGCTTACATTCCAACAAATGTTATCTCTATTACTGATGGTCAGATTTTCCTGGAAAGTGATTTATTCAATTCCGGTGTCCGCCCTGCTATCAACGTAGGTATTTCAGTATCCAGGGTAGGAGGGAGTGCGCAGATTAAAGCGATGAAGAAAGTAGCTGGAACGTTGAAATTAGACCAGGCTCAATACCGGGAATTAGAAGCCTTCTCCAAGTTTGGATCCGATTTGGATCCGGCCACTATGATGGTTTTGGACAAGGGGCGTAAAAATGTGGAATTACTAAAACAACCCCAATACAAACCTGTCAAGGTGGAAGAACAAGTTGCAGTTATCTATTGTGGCACACAAGGCTTGTTAAAAGATGTACCAGCCGAATCCATAAAAGACTGGGAAACGGAATATATCGAAACAATGGGTATTCGCTACCCGGAAATTCTTGCAAGCCTGGCAAAAGGAGAATTCAATGATGATATCACCAAACGCCTGAAAGAAGTGGCCAAAGATGTAGCCAATCACTTTATTGTCAAAGAATAAATTGCTACTATGCCCAACTTGAAAGACATACGTATTCGGATTAATTCGGTGAGGACGACTCGACAGGTCACCAGTGCCATGAAAATGGTATCAGCCGCAAAATTCAAAAAGGCACAAGATGATATTACCCACATCAGACCTTACGTAGAACGTCTGGCTGGTATTATCTTTGACCTCACCAGTACCTTGGAAGAGGGTATTGAATTCGAATGGTCAGAGGAACGAGATCCTAACAAAATACTAATTGTTGTTTTCTCATCCAACCGGGGATTATGTGGCGCCTTTAACACCAATGTTGTGAAGGAAACAGAGAAAGTTATTCGCTCTCAATTTCCTGCCCAGTTTAAAAATGGTGATCTCGATATTTTTGCCGTTGGTAAGCAAGCACAAAAACTATTACGAATTCATGGCTATCCGGTAGTAAAAGATTTTAACGATGTGTACAGCCATCTCAGCTTCGAAGCTGTCGTTGATATCGCCAATGAATTAATGCAGAATTTCACTAGCAAAAAATATGACCGCGTTGTACTCATCTACAATGAGTTTGTAAATGCAGCAGTACAAAATGTGCAGGCAGATCAATTCCTGCCGCTGCAATTACCTGAATTAGTTGGCAACGGCAAAGCCATGACCGATTACATTATTGAACCGGATAAACCTACCTTTATAAAAACGATTATCCCCAAAGCATTAAAAACAATGTTCTACCGTGTGATATTGGAATCACTGGCATCTGAGCATGGTGCGCGCATGACCTCCATGCACAAAGCCACCGATAATGCAACGGATATGCTGGGTGATTTACAACTCATGTATAACAAAGCCCGACAGGGAGCCATTACTACTGAAATACTGGAAATTGTAGGCGGTGCAGAAGCTTTGAAAAAATAAAGGGATCTGCTTAGATCCCCTTTATTTTAATAATTCAACGACCGGCCGGTGGCAGCCAGGAATATATCCAAATCTCTTAATTTATCCTTTATCTTAATCAGGTTGGACAGTTTGATCGACCCAATCTTATAATTGTATTCCGGCCCGTTATATTGTTCTGAAATAATTTCAAAATCAAAATGTTCCAATACTTCCGGATTAGAGTAACGTAAGTAAACTTCCATGGCCCCATCTTTATTGTAGGTAAAACCTCCGGAATAATTCATCTTCTTATACTCGTACTTATAATTATGTGCTAAAGCAGTAATATCAGACAACACAGCTGATCCTGTCGGATGACCTCCTGCCCCTTTTCCAAACATGAATTGTTTATCGTAGGCCTTTCCTTTAATCACTACCCCATTAAACTCATCCTCTACACTATAGATGTACTTGTCTCGCCCTACAAAACGAGGTAATACAAACAACGAAATTTTCTTCTCACCGATGCGCTCTACCTGACCAACCAGTTTAATTTTACGTCCTTTTTCACGGGAATATTGAATGTCGAAATCATTGATATTCGAAATTCCATAGGTCAACACATTTTCAGGTTTTACAATGGTTCCAAAACTGTGCAAGGTAAGAATAATCAATTTGAACAATGAATCGTATCCTTCCACATCAAAAGAAGGATCACTCTCTGCGAATCCCAGGTCTTGAGCTTCTTTTAGGGCCTGATGATAGGATTGGTTATGATCAAATATCTTGGACAGGATATAATTGGAAGATCCATTCAAAATTCCGGTAACCGATAGCATCAAATCATTGTCGTAATACTCTTCCAGGTTACGAATAACCGGTATACTTCCACAGGCAGATGCTTCATACAACAAAGATACATTGTGCTCCTTTTGCAGCTGAATCATCTCGGTCATATTTTCAGCTAACATCTTTTTATTAGCTGAAACGACATTCTTACCACTTTGAAGAGCCCGTTTAACGATGGCATACGCTTCATCAGCATTGTCAATCAATTCAACCACCGTATTAATGGAAGTATCGTTTAATATGGCATCCTGATCATAACAGAAAAGTGCTTCTGGTAAGCTTCTCTTCTTTTTATTTTTCACACAAATTTTAGTGATCTCCGCATCAAAAGCAGGACTGGTTTTTAGGACATCGTATAATCCTTGTCCGACTACTCCGAAACCGAACAAACCAATGTTTAATTTTTGTTTCATGTTACCAAATTTGGTTTTTGCGCACTTCTCAAAAAGAAATGCATAGCCTGCCATGCTGTGATTAGCATTTCAGGCCATTCAATGGAAAATGTTTGCACGGCAAAAATAATAGGATTTCTGCTATTTAAAGAATAATGAAAGACAAGTTACAGAAAAAGAACTATCTAGTGATATCCTTTCGAAACAATAACTTACCTTTCAAAATCATTGAGATGGCTTATAATTTAGCAAACGCTTGTTCCAAATCTGCTTTAATATCTTCGTAGTGCTCAATCCCTACAGACAAGCGCAACAAACCCGGTTCCACACCTGATGTCTTTTGCTCCTCCTCCGAAAGTTGTTCATGGGTGGTAGAAGCCGGATGGATAATCAATGTTTTAGCATCACCTATATTGGCCAAATGACTAACTAACTGAAGGCTATCAATAAACTTATCTGCCTCAGCCGTACCTCCCTTAAGCTTGAAACTTAACACACCACCAAACCCGCGTTTCAAATATTTTTTGGCGAGTTCATGATAGGGGCTGGATTTTAATCCGGGATAATTCACATATTCAATCTGTGGATGCGCTTCCAGCCATTCGGCCATTTTTTGTGCGTTTTCAACATGACGATCCACACGTAAGGACAATGTTTCAAGTCCTTGAATCAACAAAAAGGAATTGAACGGACTAAGCGCAGATCCATAATCACGTAATCCTTCTACTCTGGCTCGAACAATGAAGGCAATGTTACCAAACTGACTGTCGGCCCCAAACGTCTCCCAAAATTTCAAGCCATGATAGCCCTCAGAGGGTTCCGTTAGAAGCGGAAATTTTCCATTACCCCAATTGAAGTTTCCACCATCTATGATGACACCCCCAATGGACGTACCATGGCCACCGATCCACTTGGTAGCAGACTCTACGACTACATTGGCACCATGCTCAATGGGGCGAAATAAATAACCAGCCGTTCCAAAGGTATTGTCAACAACCAAGGGAATTTCATGCTTTTGAGCCACCTGAGCGATACGCTCAAAATCGGGGATATTAAACCTGGGATTACCAATCGTTTCAATGTAGATGGCTTTTGTATTTTCGTCAATGGCAGCTTCGAAAAGTTCCGGCTCATCGCCTTCTACAAACTTAACTTTAATGCCCAAGCGTTTAAATTGAACCTTAAACTGATTATAGGTCCCTCCATATAAATAGGAGGTGGACACAAAATTATCCCCTGCTTCCAGGAAATTAGTTAAGGCAATGAACTGAGCAGCTTGACCGGATGATACAGCTAATGCACCAACGCCACCTTCCAACGCAGCAATGCGCTTCTCGAACACATCCGTGGTCGGGTTTTGAATCCGGGTGTAGATATTTCCAAACTCCTTTAATCCAAAAAGATTTGCGGCATGTTCTGCATCCTTAAATAGATATGAACTTGTCTGATAAATGGGAACAGCTCTGGATAAAGTGGTTTCATCGACTTCTTGTCCCGCATGCAACTGCAATGTTTCAAATTGATAATTGGTCATCGTAAAAATGTTTTTATGGTTAATGTTTTACATCAACAATCAACACCTTGCTGCGACACATCGGAATCTGTTTTCGTGTAATTTGATTGGTGGTTAGATACGATGCGTCGTGACAACTATTTAGTCATCATGCACATCATACCCATCATACCGGAATGGTATTGTTTCGTCTCTTGATGAGGAACGAACTGAGAAGTAATGATATGAACTGCTATTGGTTTCATATTGATGGATACAAATAAAGATATTTTGATCCTAATTTCAAATACTAATGCTGTATTTTTCCATTAAACGTTCTTTTTCCATTTTTTAATCCTCTGAATTTAAGCTCTCAAACACCATGACAATAAGAAAAAACACTTTTTTTTAAGAAAGCGTGAAAGTTTCACTTCCCAATGTGGATCTAACAGATATAAACATTAAAACAAAAGAAGATGAAAAAAATGATGATTGTAGTAATAGGCCTCATTGCCTTTGCATTATCCAACCCTACAGCAAATGCACAAACAAATGAAAAAAAAGAAGTAACTAAAACCCAAACTACCCAGGCATCGGCTCCGCAACAAAACAACGGTCCCTATTATGTGGATCAAAATAACAACGGAACCTGTGACAATTACGAGCAGGGAAATGGCAGGCAAGGACAACGTAACAGACAAGGATGTGGCAGGGGCAACCGACAAGGACGCGGACAAGGCAGAAACTTTGTAGATGCCAACAACGATGGCATCTGTGATAATGTAAACACCGCCAACTGTCAAAAAAAGCGCATGCGTCAAAGAAATGCCAACTGTAGGAGAAGTTCAAATAACTAATTTGTACTTTTAGTGAGGATTCACTCGTCTATGGTTTCACAAACAGATCAACAGCTTGTTACGCAGTTTTTAGAAGGTAATACAAAAGCCTTCCGACACTTGACGGAACGCTATCAACAGAAGGTATTTACCATTTGCATGGGTTTTACACATGACAAGGACGAGGCCAATGATGTGAGTCAGGAGATTTTTATTGAAGTCTTTCGATCGCTCCCGAAATTTCGGGGGCAATCGTCATTTTCTACCTGGCTGTATCGAATAGCTGTTAGCAAATCGATGAAATTTGTTCAACGGGACCGATTCCGAAAATTTAAAATGTCACTTGACATCCTATCCGACCATACGAGTTTTGAACAATCCGATAAGGGTAATTTAACAGATGATCGGATCAATCGACAAGAGACTAAAAAGATGTTGAAAAAAGCACTCGCAGCATTGCCGAAAAAACAACGTATTGCATTTATTTTAAACAAGTACAAAGAGTTGACGAATAAAGAAATATCGGAGATCATGATATTACCAACAGCCTCTGTTGATACCCTTATATACAGAGCCCGGAAGAACATGAAACAGTACCTCATTAAATATGGCGAAAACTATGGGATGTAAAGAAATAAGAAATAAACTGTCTGATTATTCCGAGGAAGCGGAAATGACCGAAGAAATGCGGTCACATCTTTCGTCATGTGCTGCTTGTCATCATACCTGGCAATATGTCCGCAAAATAGAAAGCCTCATTAAATCGGAAAGAGAAGAGGCGATATCGCCTTTCTTCATGACGCGTTTGGAAGCGGCCATTGAATCGAACTATCAGCAAGAAAGCCGTTTTTATAATGTGCTTAAACCAAAAATTGCCGCGTTAATAGTGGTGGCAGGTATGTTAATAGGGGGTATTCTACCGCTGGCCTTTCAAGAATCGTACGAAAGAAAAGTGGAATCACCTAACGAAGAATTTCTTTTCTTTGAACTGACGGTTGAACCCAATGAGTTGAATCTGTTAAACGAATTAAGCTGATTATGAACAAACGATTTATCATTCTGATTTCCATCCTTCTGATTGGTATACTGGCAGGTTTCGGCACGTATTTTATCATTGAATCACTTATAAAATCACCGGTAACAAATTACCCGACATCGAAATCACCAGCCAGTGAGCAAGATTTCACAGGCAAAGGAATATGCAGGCGCCTGAATTTCTCTCCTGATCAAAAGGAGACCGCTCAAAAAATGGAGTCCGATTATCGTCAAAAACTCTCTGAACAATTAACTCAATTGGATTCCTTGAGAGGTATCATGATCCGAACACTCATACAGGATCCCAAAAATGAATCCTTACTAAACACTATTACCACCTCTATTGGAGCGCATCATGTACAGATGAAACAAATTTCCATTGAACACATTCAACAGCTAAGATCTATTTGTACTGCAGAACAAAGTCAGAAATTAAATACGATGTTGGAAGAGCTTTTGGAATATCCACAATATGGGAATAAAAATCAGGGTCAGAAAAATAAAAAAAGAAGACGTCACCGGAGAGGTCGTAACTAAACACTGGCTTTTCATCCCATCTGGCTTCTGCCAACACCACATTCAGAAGCAGAATGATCAGCTGAGGTATCCCAAGTACTAATTTTTGATTAAAAATGACATTTTGATATTCCCCAATAGCTCATTCCCCATTAAAAAGTGATCTGGTGCCAGCCAGAAACTCATCCAACTTCCATTTTTTGACCTGGCACACGCCAGATTTATCTTTAGCCCCATAACAATAATCTGTAATTTCCCAGATGGTCATTCAGCAGCCAAATAAGATGCCGGGATAAATATTCTCAGCTCCAAAATGGTAAGTAAACTTCAAAATTGGGTGCTGGTTTTGAATTCCATCAATCAACATCATGGACAGCATCCTGATAAATTTAGTTTGAAATTCAGAAATTGGCTCCTATCAAATTTCTTCCCCAATAACCATTTTTTATTCAATTTACAGGTAGGGTAATCTAAAAATCAAACGGTCTGTAAGTAACTGTTCAATTCAGCGCAATTTTCTAAAAAACGGATTGATAAAAAAGTTTGAAGCCCTTGAATTTGATTGCATTTAGAATTAAATTTAATAGCCTAAAAAAAGATCGCATAACGCAACCTTTGCAAGTTCGTTTCATCATACTTGTACTATGATAAGTAAATGGAACGGTATTTGATATTTTTTAACAACTAATTAAACTAATACGACTGCCCAATGATGATGAAATTTATTGGTCAAATGACCAATCGGCTCCAAGAGATTGATATTCCAGTTCGCTTTTTGATCCTTCAGGTATTCATACTGACCCTCTTCCTGTTCATTATTATATTCTAAATTTCTTCTACATTCTCTGTTTTCGTTCCGGATAAATAAAGAATGTGAATTTATTATTTAAAAATATTCAAACTCCCCGATTATTCACCGAGGAGTTTTCTCATTATTAGTAGTCTATACCAGGAAATTTTTCACCCAGAATTTTCAGATTATTAGTAATCATCTCATCGCGCTGAGAAGCACAAGCATTCGTATTACCACCATCTTCCGGTGTATTTAATACATAGTCTAACAATTTATCAAGGGTGGTGGTCGCTACATGCATGCGGGTATCAGAAGAGGCATAGTAAATAAAAACCTTACCGTCATCATCCAATATCCAGCCATTAGAAAAAGTGACATTGGACACATCTCCGACACGTTCATCACCCAGAGGCTCAATAAAATGACCTGACGGACGCTTGATAACCTTTTCAGGCTGACGGAGATCCGTTAAAAAGCAATACAATGAATAACGTAAACCGGCAGCTGTTCGACGGACACCATGCGCTAAATGCAACCACCCCTGATCGGTTTTTATTGGGGCTGGTCCTTGCCCGTTTTTCACCTCTCGTACAGTATGGTAAGTACGCGGATCAACCATGACTTCTTCATCAATCGTGGCATTCTCCATGTTTTCCGTAAATCCGGCACAGATACCACTATCCCCTGTATCAATAAAGCCCATTTGTGGCCGTGTATAGATCATGTATTTACCATTTACAAACTCGGGATGCAACACGCAATTGCGTTGCTGAGAAGCATTGGATTTGAGATCTGGTAGTCGCTCCCAATTCTTTAAATCCTTTGTTCGGGAAATACCACAACTAGCCAAAGCGGCGGAACTATCTTCTGGCTTGGATAAATCTTTCCGTTCTGCACAAAACAAACCATAAATCCAACCATCTTCGTGCTGTGTCAAACGCATATCATATACATTCATCTCCGGATCCTCAGTTACCGGCATCACAATGGGATGATCCCAAAACTTAAAGTTATCCACTCCATTGGCGCTCTCTGCCACAGCAAAGAATGATTTCACATCGAAGCCTTCCACTCTTAATACCACCAGATATTTACCATCTAACTTTATGGCTCCGGCATTAAAGGTGGTATTCACACCTAATCGGGTCATTAAATGAGGATTGGTTTCGATATTGAGATCGTATCGCCAAAACGGAGGGGTATGATCGCGTGTGACAATGGGATATTTATAGCGGTCATAAATACCATTCCCATTTTTCTGCTTTTTATTGGTTCTGGTTATTAGTTTATTATACTCCTTAAAAAGCTTTCCTACCCGTTTATCGAATTTTGATGGTTCCATTTTTCAAATATGTTGATATTGATACTAACAGATTTACTCATTTTCTAATTTATTCAACCAATTAACTTTTAACAGATAAGAGGTTATTACAATAACGCCAAAAGCTACAATCGCATTATTATACTGTCGAATCACCAGGTAGATTGGGAAAATAATCAATGCCATTTGCCAAATTACGCCAATACCTGTATTGAGCATGTCTCTCTTAAAGGATTTATTCGCTTGAAAATTAAAATCTTCCTGCTGAACAAGCCGATCGATCGGTTTCCAAAATCCCCACGGCCGAACTGTTTTATAAAATGATTTGAGCACTTCTTCGTCGTCCGCAGGAGTCAGTAAACATCCCATAACAGAACCGAGAGTCGAGAGTGGCAGAATAATGAATGGGAAAGCTAAAATAACGGATAAATCAGGGAACAATTGAGGTACGAGAAGAGAAGCTGCTAAACCAGCTATCATACCCCAGAAATAACCATAGCCGTTAAAACGCCACCAAATCCACTTAAGGAAATTTGAGGCGGCATACCCACCAAACAAAGCTGCTGTCAACCATTGCAAAATATCATTAATGGAGGAAACAAAAAAACCAAAGGAAATACCTACCACAACCACTAAAATAGAAGCCAGGTAACTCATTCGGACGTAAGTTTGATTGGAAGCATTGGGGTTGATAAACTTCTTATAAATATCGTTTACAATATATGCAGGACCAGCATTCACATTGGCCGCAAATGTGGACATAAACGCCGCAATTAATCCTGCCAGGATAATTCCTAAAACCCCCGCTGGAATAAAGTTCTTTAATGCAAAAGGTAAAATCTTTTCGAAATCAAGCTGCCCATGTGCCAAAAGTTGCTGGGGTTCAAAATAGACCAGGGCAATTACCGCCAAACCGGCAATCATAAAATAGCGAGGAATGAACAACACCAATGATACAAATCCACTCATCATGGCCGATTCTTTGGGCGTTTTGGTGGCTAAAACGCGTTGCATATCATAACCCGGCACCGGACCGGCAATACTCACTAAAATACCCCTGAAAATGACGATCATCATAAATACCGAAAATAACTCATACCCATCAGTTCCTATTTTAGCATTGAGAGCTTGATTCACCTGTTCGGGAAAGGTCGTCCAGTTGAGATCCAGTTTCCAGCCAAACCATAAATCATCCCATCCTGCAGGTACCACTGCATGTAATTGTTCAGGCGATACCAAATTCATGGCAATGATACCAATGAGGATACATGAAACCGTCATTACCAGAAATTGAAGAACTTCCGTCATCACGACACTGTACATGCCACCCTTCACCACATATAGAGTGGTAATACCCATAATAATGAGGGCATACATCCGTTCTGAGGGAATTACGAATCCAAAAATGGAGGTAGAGAGGTCCCAGGGCAAAAACATGATGGCAAACTTTCCGATTCCTTCGAATGAATAAGCAATGAAACCAATCACGGCTACTAAAGCAAAAATGACGACACTAATATGTGATAACTGCGTTCCCCTGGAATTTCCAAAACGGGTTTTCAACCATTCAGCACCAGTCAACACATTTGACCGACGCATCCATACAGCGAGAAAAACCATTAAAATGACCTGATTCCAAACCGGCCATAACCAGGGAATAAAAACACTTTTTATTCCATAGATAAACATGATGGCCACCATCCACATAGTCCCGGTAATATCAAACATGCCGGAAGCATTGGATAAACCTAACATGTACCAGGGAATCGTTTTTCCTCCCAGAAAATAACTGTCTAAGTTTTTAGAGGCCTTTTGGGAAATAATAAAACCGATGAAAACGGTTAAAACAAGGTATCCGAAGATAATGAGCAGATCAACAAATTGTAGTGTCATTTTTTAGAAATTGGTTAAAAAAAACACCTGGCCTCCCAAGACCAGATGTTGTTAGAATTATTGATAACTATCAACTAATGATTGTATGCTTAATTGAGTGGCTAAATCGCTGCCTGTATCTGTTGTTTCAAAATAAACAACGACTTCACTATTGGGCAACAAATCAAAGTAATTATTACTCCACCAGCCATCAATACCTTTGGCTTTTAAATAGATATTTTTAGCTAACTGATTACTTTTCAGTGTTACTTTATAACCATTGTTTGCTTTCTCAACTTTAGTATTAATCGTTGGTTTAACTAATTTTAAATGCTTCGGTTTGGTGAAATAATGAAGGTTATCGGCTAAGATCCGACCGCTATTCATCAATTCCACTTTAAGCACCACGTTTTGCTGGTCTACCCCTTTCAAAATATGCGAGATCTTCTCATCATAAATTTTCGTACTGATATTTCCGCCTGCTGCCACATCCATAGATGTTTCATTAAGCACTTTTCCCGTGAAATCAATCAAAGTCAGATTCAAGGTTCCTGAAGTCTCTTTTAACAAATCAGAAACTAAATAGATACTAAGTTGATCATTGACCTGATCGGTACTCAAGAACAAGTTATCATAGGCTTTACGCACAAAATAATGCATGGCTTTCCATCGTCCGTAATAATCGACACTGGCCCAGGAAACCACCGGCCAGCAATCGTTAAACTGCCAATACAACGTACCCATACTATAGGGCATGGCCTGACGGTGAGCTGCAATACCTGTCATCATACCTTCAGCCTGTAATACCTGACTCACATATACAAATGACTCAAAATCTTTGGGCTGACGATAGTCGCGCAACAGGTATTCCTCAATTGTTTGATTACCGATGGGATGCTTTTGATGGGTGCGCATCACATCCGAGGCCAAATCATGATCTTCCGGCTTGGAAAATTTATTAATGGTATTCATATCAGGGAAAGATTGAAAACCAAACTCACTCATGAAACGACTCACTTTCTTCTTGTACATGTCAAAAGGCTCTTTGCCCCACCAAACACCCCAGTAGTGATTATCCCCAGTAGTAAGAGATTCATTATGTCCCCAACCATAAGACGGCGAAGAAGGCCAATATCCTCTTGTCGGATCCTTTTCAGCTAATACTTCAGGCAATAATTTATGGAATAAACGGTCATAATCATTGTAGATCTTTGCTGAATCCTGTGAGGAATACCCTCTGGATTTTTGCCATCCCCAGTCTTGCCAGCCATTGTATATTTCATTATTTCCACACCACAACACAATGGAAGGATGATTGCGCAATCGCTCCACATTTTGAACCGCTTCTTCCCGCACCGTACTCATGAAAGCATCGTCGCCCGGGTACATGGCACAGGCGAACATGAAATCCTGCCAAACCATAATGCCATTCTCATCACACAAGTCATAGAACTTTTTATTCTCATAAATTCCACCACCCCAAACGCGTAACATGTTAAAATTCGCTTTTACTGCATCTTGTATGGTCCGCTCATAAATGGCATCATCTACACGTGTCAGAAAACTCTCCGATGGAATATAATTAGCGCCTTTGGCAAACACAGGCACACCATTTAATCGAAAAAAGAAACTGCGACCAAATTCATCATCTTCCTGAACCAACTCCACGGTACGTAAGCCAATCCGTTCTTCAATTTTATCAGTCCCATTCGCTGTGATCAATTCGATGGATACCGGATAAAGGTGGGCCTCACCCAAACCGTGGCTCCACCACAATTCAGGCTTATCAATTTCAAATTGTATGTTTTTAGAGTGGACACCTTCCTGTAGTTGAACGGATAATTCAACGGCATCAAAGCTGTTATCAAGGCTGGAAACTTTAATCGTTGCTTTTCCATCATTGACTGCATTTACGTTTACTTCAGCTTTGACAACGGCCTTTTGATCATTTAACTCCTGCTGAACTAGAAAGACATTCTCGATTTTAGCTGTAGAATAGCTTTCAATGTAAACTGGTCGCCAGATACCGGCTGTTAAAAACTTCGGTCCCCAATCCCATCCAAAATGATAAGGGGCTTTACGAGAATGAACCCGTTCATCTTCAGGCAAACTGTAGGCCAATTTTTCTGCTTGCTCTTTGTTATAGGACTCAGGTGATCGGAAATATACTTTTAAATGATTCTCACCGTCTTTTACAACATCTTCAATATTCACACGCCAGGTACGAAACATGTTATCCGCTTGTAAAATTTCCTGATCATTTACATATACTCTGGCATGGGTATCTAAGCCCTCAAAGACTAAATGAAGTTGACCGGCCGTCTTTTGGCTTCCACTAATCTGAAAATAGGTCTCATAAATCCAGTCTTTTTCATTAATCCATTGCTGTTCCTTTTCATTACTCCGATAAAACGGATCCCCAATAACACCGTTATTTAAAAGATCCATATGCACCACACCAGGCACCTCTGCTGGCAATTTTTCACCTTTATCCGCTTGCACAAACGACCACCCCTGATGGATGTACGCTTTATGCACAAGAGGCGTCGTATTTTGCTTCTGACAACCCAATGCCAGGACAGCAACACATACCATAACTAATAAATAAGATAGCTTTTGCTTCGTAACCATATATACGTCTTTATTTGTTTTCTTTTCTCAAACATCAACCTTACAGTTAAGGAGAGAAAGGGTAGTGTCATCTGACGTTCTAATCTGATAACGTAGAATTATACCGACTACCCTTACACGCCTTTTCATTTTTTATGGCATGGGATAAGATGGTGGATAAGCTTCACTATTTACCCAAAGCGATGTATTAGGCTGCGCCCCCATCACAAACTCCAAAGTCCCTCCCTTTAAAATATCTTTATGGGTGATCCAGGATTTTTCAAGTGCTTTGCCATTGAGCGTGACCGATTGAATATATTTATTCGCGGCGCCGCTATCCTGGCTGATCACATTAAACGTTTTTCCATTTGGAAGATTAATCATTGCTTCTTCCCATAGTGGGGTGCCTATCACATAAATACCATCAGCTGGATTAACCGGATAAAAACCTAGGGAACTAAAAATATACCAGGACGACATCTGTCCACAGTCCTCATTTCCACAATGACCATGAGGAATCGGTTTGTATTGTGTTTCCATAATTTCGCGCAAACGCTCCTGTGATTTCCAGGGTTTCCCCAAATAGTTGTAGAGATACCCAACATGGTGACTGGGCTCGTTTCCATGGGCATATTGCCCGATCATACCGGTACTAAAAATCGGCAACTCATCCTCATCTTCAGGATGGTAAGTAAACATGCTGTCCAGCTTTGCTTCAAAGAGTTGAAACCCTCCGGTTGCATCAATCAATCCCTGTACATTATGAGGCACAAACCAGAAATAATGCCAGGCATTACTCTCACAAAAATGATCGGTATAATCTTTCGCTACAAAATCTTCTATGAAACGACCATCAGCATATTTTGGTCGTAAAAAGGTAGACGCCTCATCATAGTGATTTTTCCAAAAATCAGCGCGCTTCATGAAATAGTCATATTCCTCATCTTTATCCAAAGCTTTTGCCATTTGAGCAATACACCAATCGTCATAAGCATATTCCAATGTTTTAGATACCGACCAGTTTTCATGATCAAAAGAGATCGGTACATAGCCTAAATCTCTATATTCTTTGATTCCATGCGCATCATCCATAGCATTGGATTTACATGCCTCAAAAACCTCTTGCAGATCAAAATCAGAGAGCAGTCCTTTGTGATAAGCATCCACGATCACAGGGATAGCATGATAACCAATCATCATATTGGTTTCATTCCCTTGCATGGACCATACAGGTGGTAAACCTGTTTCCCGATAATGACTCATCATGGAATGAATCATATCCTGCACACGATCAGGGTGCATAATGGTATAAAGCGGATGAGCTGCTCTAAACGTATCCCACAATGAAAAGGTATCGTATTTTTTATAACCCTCTGCTTTATGATATTTGCCGTCAGCGCCTTTATACATACCATCCGGATCGCTTAAAAGGGTAGGAGCCAACATGGATTGATACAACCCGGTATAAAAAGTCCGCTTCCATTCAAGGTTAGACGATTTGATTCTGATTTTTGAAAGTTCTTGTTCCCAAATATCAGAAGCAGCCAGCCGTGCTTTGTTGAAATCCCAATGGGGCACTTCCTGATCCACACTTTTTCGTGCCCCCTCAATGCTTGCCGATGAAACGCCCAATTTCACCATCACTTTTTCAGAGGTTTCCGTGTTAAAAACAACTTTTACTTTAGTGTGCTTGTTTTTGACTTCCGTTCCTTCCGTTAATTTATTAGCTGCATATAACTCTACCAACTCAAAAGGTTTTGAGAAACGCGCCACAAAGAATACCCGCTGATCAGGTGCCCATCCGCTAGAAAACCGATACCCTGCGATAGTTTGCTTATCTTCTACTTTTAAATACGTATCAGTAGGTGCATCCCAATTAAGTGAATATCCCAAATCAATTATAAAACCGGACTGTTCATCTTTTGGAAAGGTATATTGATGAATCCCTGTTCGTTCGGTTGCTGTTAGCTCTGCATTAATTCCAAAATCCTGAAGCATCACCTGATAGTAACCAGGTTCTGCCTGTTCCTCCTCATGTGAGAAACGACTGTAGGGACGATAACCATTTTCCTTTATCGTCTTGGTTGCTTTGGAATTGATGGGAGTGAGCAAGATATCATACAGATCACCGGCACCTGTTCCTGTCAGATGCATATGACTGAACCCTGTAATGATGGTATCCGGATAATAGTAACCCGCGATGCGATCCCATCCTGATAAACCCATATCAGGACTGAGCTGAACCATACCAAAAGGAACGGTAGCACCTGGATATGTATTTCCCGGGCCATCGGTGCCCATAAACGGATTTACGAAAGAAGTTAGTCGTTCTGGCTGTGGCTGCTCAGAAGAACAACCGAATGCCAGAACAACTAAAATCACTATGAAAAAACTACTTACTATTTTATACATGAAACATTCGTTTTTTATCGTTCAATAATTATTTCGTCAGAGAATATCCAGGGTCTGTTGCCGGCTCCCGGATGCCAATCGGGCAATTGAGGCAAACCTTTGGCTTTTACTTTTACATATTTGGCGTTTACTTTTAATGATGCGGTTGAAAACTCGACACGTTGCACTTGACGATTATCTGAAGTGATTGGATTCTTAACAATGCTGACCGTTCTGTAGGATTTGCCATCGTCAGATACGGATACTTCCAAAGTTTCCGGTAAGAAAATCCAGGAACCGGTATTCTGCAAAAATCCAACCGAAACACGATTGACCGATTCCTTTCGACACAACTGAATAGTTGCTTCCATATCGGTATTAAATCCCAGCCAACGTCCATCGTGGAAATTATCTGATCCTAACTCGCCATTCAATAGAGTGGCTTCACCCATGGCTCTGTAATTACCTGCCGGTGGCCAGGTAAGATGGATCAACGGACAACCCGAACCCCCTTCATTAAAGATCGCTCGGATGTAATGACGCTTAAACTCTTCACTGGTTTTCATTCCTTCAACAAATCCTTTAGCTCGCAAAGTCGTTGTTTTACGTAGCGTAATCGGTTTGCTGTAGAGCTTTGAGTTTTCATCAGGTTCAGAACCATCCAAGGTATACCGAATTTGTGCACCTTTTGAATGACTGTTCAAAGTCACTCGTTTGTGCATCTCAAACAAAACCAAATCATCATTGGCAAACGGAATAAACACGACCGTTTCCTCCAATGGTTTAATATTCCAATTGGACGGATTAGCTCTGTTGACCGGTCTGTCATCTTGCGCAGCAGCAAACCCTTTATTGGGTTGATGCCCCATCTCAAAAACGATTTCTCCTCCTTTCTCAATGGTCTCATGAGTCAGGAAGCCCTTGGTATAGTTAGTGCCATTTAAAGTAGCTGACTGAATATAGATATTTTCGCTATTTACGTTATTGGCGGCTATGGAAAAGGTTTTTCCATTCTCCAGGTTCAGAGTCACCCTATCAAATATGGGCGACCCAATAGCATATTTACCATCGCCCGGTGCAACAGGATATAATCCCATGGCAGAAAAAGCATACCAGGCAGACATCTGGCCGCAATCCTCATTGCCACACAAACCATCGGGTTGAGCGGTGTATAGAGAATCCATAATAAGTGTCACCTTTTCCTGCGTTTGCCAGGGCTGACCGGCATAATTATACAAATAGGCGACATGGTGGGATGGCTCATTTCCTTGGGCATACTGTCCCAATAATCCGGAAATATCGTGAGCATGATCATTGGTACGTACCGGTTCGAGGTTAAACAATTCATCAATTTTTGCTACAAAAGCATCATCACCGCCATACATTTCCATGAGTGTATTCATGTCATGCGGTGCAAAGAACGTGTAATGCCAGGAATTACCCTCTGTAAAATCACCCGATCCCAAAATACTACTCTCAATAGGATTGAAAGGAGTCCGCCAAGCTCCATTGGCAGCACGCCCGCGCATGAAACCCAATTCTGTATCAAATACGTTTTTATAATTTTGAGCGCGCTTTGAGAAAAGCTCATAATCCTTTTCTTTACCTAAAGCTTTTGCCATTTGCGCAATGCACCAGTCATCGTAAGCATACTCTATAATTTTGGAAACACTATTCCCCTCACGTTCCATAGGTATAAATCCCAGGTTCTTATAATCAGCCAGTCCAATGTGATTCATATTGGCAGATCTCTTCATGGCTTCAAAAGCTTTCTCAACATCAAATTTGCGATATCCCTTTTGCCAGGCATCCCAAATGACCGGAATGGAGTGATAACCAATCATCGTACCTGTTTCATTACCGGCTAATTCCCAAACAGGTAATAATCCATGTTGCTCAGATTGAACAAGCATGGTTTGAATAAATTCATCATTCTTTGCCGGAGCCATCAATGTAAATAATGGATGTGTAGCTCTGAATGTATCCCATAATGAAAAAATATGATACATATTATGGGCCTCGGTGTGATGAATTTGCTTATCCATTCCACGGTATCTTCCATCCACATCGGTAAACAAATTAGGTGCAATACTGGCATGGTAGAGGGAGGTATAAAAAACAGTTTTCTGCTCCTCGGTACCACCTTCCACTTCAATTTTTGATAATTGCTCATGCCACAACTCTCGAGCAGCATCCTTGTATTGATTAAAACTCCAGTGGGAGGCTTCTTCTTGCAGGTTATGACGGGCACCATCCACATCGACTGCAGATATTCCTACTTTCACCATCACCTCTTCATTTTCAGAGGTGGCAAAATCAAGAATTACTTTGGCAAATTTTCCCTTGGCAAAATCACTATTAGATACCAAACTACCATCAGCTGACAGGTGATAGGCCCTAAATTCCTTTGAGAATTGAGCTATGAAATAGACATATTGATCGGCTGCCCACCCCTGAGAACGTCTTAATCCGACAATTTCATTATTCCCATTGACTTTTATCCAACAAGCTTTAGGACTATCGGAAATACCATGTTGAAGATCCACGATGATACGTGCTTCCTGACTTTTGGGAAACCGATAGCGATGAATCCCTGTTCGTGAAGTGGTGGTTAATTCGGCTTTAATGGCATAATCCTCCAACATCACTTCATAATAACCTGCCTGTGCTACTTCGGTGGTGCGTGAAAAACGAGAACGGTAACCTGCATCCGGACGCTCTTTTGATCCTGCTTGCCATTTAAGCGCTCCGGTAAATGGCATCATCAAAATATCCCCCAGGTCAGCTCCCCCAGTTCCGCTAAGGTGGGTATGGGAAAATCCCATTATGGAGCTATCGGAATAATGATATCCACTACACCAGTCCCATCCTTCTGTTCCCGTATCGGGACTTAACTGCACCATTCCAAAAGGCGTAGTTGCCCCAGGAAAGGTATGACCATGTGCATCGGTCCCAATCATAGGATCGACATATTGGACCGGATCGGTTTTCGAATGCCTTCCACATCCTGCTAAAATCAAAATCGCCACCAGGTAAACAAGTCGAAACGTTTTCATTGCATTGCCTTTTATATTCATGATTTCCTATTACGATACACTCACTATTTTCCCACTTACAAAAAAAGGTGTGTTTGATTAAATTTATGGGGGATACAAGTTCAGATTCGTGAACATTTAAAAATCTGCGGATTAATAATCGCTAAAAACAGGTGAAACGCCTTTGAGTAACAGTACTGCATTTCCCTTAAAGATAGTGCTAATCCGTATCAAGTTCCACTCTTGTAGAAATTTTTGCATTAATTATACCTTAAAATAAGGTTATTAAATTGAAAATTTTACATCTTTGACCCGCGAAAATCAGACCCGTTATTTATAGCGAAAACTAAATATAGCATAACTATTTAAGCTGCTTTTGAACACACATTACAATTATGAATTATTCATTGTTTGATTTTTTAACGTTGGTGGGATCCCTGGGAATGTTCCTGTTCGGGATGAAGATGATGAGTGAAGCCTTGCAAAAGGTTGCCGGAGGACGCATGCGCAAGATTCTGTCGGCCATGACCTCTAACCGGTTCCTGGGAGTAGTAACCGGGTTCCTGGTCACTACCATTATTCAGTCCTCCTCCGCCACAACTGTTATGGTTGTGAGTTTTGTGAATGCCGGACTGATGACATTGGTTGAATCTATCGGTGTTATTATGGGTGCCAATATCGGTACTACCGTTACAGGATGGTTAATCACCCTCCTTGGGTTTAAGGTAAAAATTAGTGCCTATGCCTTACCATTGATTGGATTAGGTTTGCCTTTGATTTTCTCGAAATCGACCACTCGCCGCTCCTGGGGTGAATTTTTAGTTGGTTTTGCCTTATTGTTTTTAGGTCTGGAATACCTGAAAGGATCCGTTCCTGACATCAAGCAAAACCCTGAGGTGTTAAGCTTTTTACAAAACTACACGAATTTAGGCTTCGGATCAACGCTCATCTTTCTGTTCATTGGCACGGTACTCACCGTGGTTATTCAATCATCCAGTGCTACCATGGCGCTTACTTTTGTGATGTGTAACCAGGGTTGGATTTCCTTTGAACTAGCTGCGGCCATGGTGATGGGCGAAAATATAGGAACCACTATTACAGCCAATATTGCAGCTGCCGTCGGAAATGTATCGGCCAAACGAGCCGCCCGGGTCCACTTTCTCTTCAACATGCTGGGAGTTGTTTGGATGCTGGCTGTCTTTACCTTCTTTATTGATGGTGTAAATAGCATTGTAACCCGTCATAACGGCATGTCGCCTTCTGAAAATCCGGCTGCTATTCCAACCGCATTAGCTATTTTCCATACTTCGTTCAACATTATAAATGTACTCATATTCATTTGGTTTGTTCCGCTATTCGAAAAAGCCGTGATGAAAATGGTGCCGTCGCACGAAACTGAGGAAGAAGAGTTCCGTTTGAAATTCATTACGACAGGGATGTTATCCACTGCGGAACTATCCATTTTACAAGCACGCAAAGAACTCCACTTCTTTGGAAAACACTCTAAAAAGATGTTTGGCTTTGTAAGAAAGTTGATGAACGAGCAAAAAGACAAGAAATTCAATAAGATATTTACCCGCATTGAAAAATACGAAGGTATTTGTGATAACGTGGAAGTGGAGATTGCCAATTACCTGACACAAGTAAATCAAGGAAAATTAAGCGATTTAGGCCGGAAACGTTCTCGCTCTATGCTGGAGTTAGTTGATGACCTGGAAAGTATTGGCGACAGTAACTTTAATCTGGCCCGTACGATTAGCCGGATGAAGAATGGCAAAATTCAATTCTCCGAAGAGATTCTCAAAAAACTGGAATTAATGTTTGACCTGGTGGATGAATCCCTTTTGGTGATGACTGAAAATCTGGATGACAATGTGGATGCCGTGAATATTTCCAGAGCCAAAGAGTTGGAGATGGAAATTAATAACTATCGCAACCAGTTAAAAAATGAGCATCTGGATAACATTAAGAATGGAAAGTACTCCTACGAAGCAGGTATCATCTTCAATGATTTATTCTCGGAGTGTGAGAAACTGGCTGATTACGTGATTAACGTATCGGAAGCCCTTTATAATGTGAAACCTCAATAAACTGAGACAACCTATAGTTTATAAAAAAGCGACCCGAAAGAGTCGCTTTTTTATATTTAGATCATAACATATTAACTTCGAATATTAAGTGAACTATACCCCGAAGCATCCTTCACTAATTCAATTTGGGTAGTTACCCGTTCCTTTAAGGCGGGCACATGACTAATGATCCCAATGGTCCGGTTGGTTTCGTTTTGTAGCTTTTCCAATGAAGACAAGGCTACATCCAAGGTGCTTTGATCCAGGGTTCCAAAGCCCTCATCAATAAACAGGCTGCCAATCATGGTATTTTTACCGGCCAAATCAGATAAGCCCAACGCCAGCGATAAACTGACTAAAAAGCTCTCCCCACCCGATAAAGTTTTAACAGAACGCTCTGCATTGCCATGAAAGGTATCCATGATAAACAGTTCATCCAGATTATCCTGTTTAACGTGTTTAATGAGGTAGCGATCAGATAATCGCTTCAAATGCACATTGGCCAGTCGCATGACCTGTTGCAGGGTGAGCTCCTGGGCAAATTTTGAAAAGGTATTTCCTGTAGCATCGCCAATGAGGTCGCTTAGTTGTTTCCAGCGATGATATTCCTTCTCCTGCTTTTCTTTGGCTTTTATCTTATCCGCTAACTTCAGATTGTTTTCTGTATCGCGATGCAAACGCTCTGTAATTATTCCGATGCGTTGTCCGTGTGAACTGATTTTCAAATCCATTTCGGCAATGGAGCTGTTTAGCTCACTTTCCTCCTTATCACTTTGCTTCTTCTCAACTAATTCGGAATGCTGAGCTGTCAGATCTTTTACCGATTGAAGAATGGACGTCTGCGCTGTCTTAAGTTGTTCCCACTGCGCAATTAAAGCCTTATATCCTGATTCAGAAATAATATTAGCCCTTGCACTTTCAATGGATAAGAAGCCAAGCGGGGCCAATTGTTTGAGCAGTTCATCCTGCCGATGCTGTTGATGCCTTTCCTGTGTGACGAACGCCGTGTTTACTTTTAAAACATTTTTCTGCAAAGCCTCCGTTTGAGCTGTCAGTTGCTTTTGTACCAATTGCTGTTGTTGAAAAAGCGCTTCACTTGATTTGAGAGAATTCCTGCAACTTTCTTCCGCTACTTGCGCTGATTGATCTCCAAATAACTCTTGCCGCTGCTTTGTCAACACTCTCAACTCTTTTTGTAAAACCGCTAAACCTTCCTTCAGAGTCCTATTCAACTCTTTCTTCTCCGCCAGTTGTTTCTCCAGTGATTCCAAAGCCACCTTAAAGCCCTCCTGATCTTTTTCCAGCTTTTGTCTTGACTCTCGTTTCTCAATAAAAACCATCAATTGGGTTTGGAGATAGTGCAATTGATCAGAAAGTTCCACGGCATCCCCACAATAATTTTTATACCCTGACAAAGCCTGGTTCAATTGATCTTGCAAGCTTACAAGCGACTGGATCGATTTTAATAAACGGACGAACTCTTTATGCAAAGCGGATGCCTTCTCAAGCTGATGAAAAAATGTCAAAGCGTTCTTAAGATGCGTTTCTTCTTTTTGATGGGCAGCTTTAAAATCCAATACAGTCTTTGGAACGAGTAGGGTGAAGGACCATCCAAACTGTCCATTGTACTGATCAAGCTGTTTTTGAAGCACCTCTTTTTCTTCTTTTAATTGTAGCTGATTCGTATGGATATAGGCTAATGTTGATTTCGTCTTTTCAACCAGGCCCACCAACCTTAACTTCTCCTTATCCAACTGTTTCCGTTCTGCTTCACTTGTCCTCAGCAGCTCATTACTCCGATCCAATCCACTCTCATAGTGAGTCACATATGGATGAGTTGTAGAACCACACAAAAAACAGGCTTCTCCTTGTTTTAATTGTTTCCGGGCCTCTTCATACTTCATTTCCAGCTGCTGCCGTTCGATTCGAAGACGTAATTCCCTTAAACGCGCATCCAGTACAATCGAGGCCTCATCCTGCAATTTCAAATCCGAGGTACAGGTAGCCAATGAATCTGTCAAACGCACTTTTTCGCTATCATAATTTTTAGCTCTTTGTACCAGCTGCTGGTAATTGTCAGTCATTTCAATCACACGATCGAGGATAGGCCGTTGATTGACCAACTGTTCCAGTTCGATCTCTTTGCCCTCAATTTCATGAGATTGGAGGGATACTTTGGAGCGATTACTGGCTAGCCATTGTTCACTCTTAGCTACCGCCTCCTTCAAAATAGTTAAACGATCCGCCATGGCAGGATGCTTCAACAAAGCCTTTTTTGTCTCTGATCCCTCCATTTGAGTCACTGCTTCCTGCAAGGCTATTTGAGCACCAGACAGTGTTTCATGCAGTTGTTTTAGTGCCGGCAATTCCTCTGGTAAGCGTGCTAAAGGCTCATGCGCACTCAAATAAATGGAAAGGGTATTCAGTTGTTTGAGAAAAGTATCATGGTGCTGTTTCTTCACATCCAAGGCTTCACCTAGCTTATGAATACGCTCGGCATCCGCGTTGACGAGTTGCTGTTGATCAGCACATTTATTCGTTTGCTCGCCAATACGATTATCTAAGATTCTTACCTTCTCCAAAAGCGGCAAGAGCCTCTCCAAGTTGTGCTGCCGCTTTTTTACTTCTTCATCAGATTCCAATACTGCTTTGCTATTGGCTGTCACCTTTTCTTCCAAACCCTTTAGCTCATCAGCATATTCCGCCTTCTCTTTGAGCAGCTGCTTTAAATCATTCTGCCCCTTTTGGAAGGCATCCATTGCCGATTTAAGTGGTAGCAAACGCTGGTGATTATCAATCTTTAATTTATCCGGTTCAAAGGCCTGAATTTTCAGTTCCAGTTGCTTTTGCTCAGTCTGCTTCTCCTTCAATTGACGTTCTGTTTCATTCAGCCGAAGTAATAGTACCAGATGGGCATTGAGTTGCTTGCTTTGTTCTTTGAGGTCTTGAACCAATCCGGTCAATTGCTTGATTTCACTGTTAAGTGCTTGTTTTTCCTCTAAAGGCAGCAGTTCAATCCCTTCCAATTCTTTTTGAATGTCCAACAACCTTAGATTTTCGGCTTTTTGCCTTTCATAGGCACTTCGACCAATGGTGCGATAAATATCTGTACCTGTAATCTTCTCCAATAACTCACCACGTTCATTGGCATTGGACTTCAGAAAACGGGCAAAATCGCCTTGCGACAATAAAATACTACGCAGGAACTGATCAAAATTTAATCCAATCAACGTTGCATTCTTAGCCGGCACTTCACTCCTTTTAATATCCATGGGAACAAATTCGCCGGCTTCATTTTGAACCGATAGAAACATCTCATAATCTCTCAAATTACCTGTCCTGGCCCTGGATATGCGCCATTGAGAAAGATAAACCGTCTGATTAACCTGAAATTGAACTTCCGCCTTAGCTTCATCGGTATTTCGAGTGATCAGACTCCCCAATTTGACAATGTCATTTTTGGAAACATATCCACTGCGCGGGGTCTGATTATATAAGGCCAATGTAATGGCATCTAACAAGGTTGATTTACCGGCACCTGTGGGGCCGGTAATGGCAAAAAGCCCTGTTTCTGCCAATGGTCCGTTTTTAAAATCAATGAAATGGTCGCCTTTCAATGAATTTAAATTGCGAACCAGGAGTGTATGTAGTTGCATGAATTAGTCGTTTTCAGATTGATGTTGCAGATGATCCATGAGTTCGGTAAACGTATTGGAGAGTTCCTCACGATTAGTCACCTGACGAGCTTCCAATAACCGGTCAAAAACATCTCCGACTTCCATCTCGGAGAGTGAGGCTGTTTCTTCTCCCTCAAATCCACTACCGTTTTGATTTTGGAAACGTAAGGTGGGCCGGATAATGCGCCATCCATTATCAGCAGCATTTACTTCTTCCACCAGTTTCTCAAACTGAGTGCGCAGAGCCGGGTTCATTTCCTGCTCTTCAATGCTTACCTCAGCCCAATCGGTTAATGTAGAAGAAGTCGCATAGGCTTGCATTTTCATCTCTACTTCGGTGAAAGTCCCCTTAAAACTAATCAATCGTCGGAATGAAGGAATTTCAAGTGCATTAGTCGCTGAAATAGAAGAATCAGTTACGTCCAATATAACCACTTGTTTCTGATCCTTGCGTTCAGAGAAACTGAGTGGGAGAGGAGAGCCACAATAGCGCACACATCCCTCCGAATCTAATTTCTGTGGCCGGTGAATATGCCCCAGAGCCACGTAATCAAAATTATCCGGAAAACTTCTTACATCCAAACCTGCCAAATTACCAATGTGAATCTCCCGTTCGCTTTCCGATAAAGCAGCACCTTGCACATAAAGATGCCCCATGGCAATAATTGGCAACTGCTTCTCTGCCGCCAACTCAGCTACCTGTTGATAATGACTAATGATACCATGATTAACGGCCTGTACGCGATCTTCATAGGATTCACCCATATTAACCAGGCGAATGTCTTTATCCCGTAAAAAAGGAACTGCTGCCACTACAGCTTCCGGTACACCATCCGCCGAATTCAAGGTAATAAGCTCTTCTTCCGGATTTTCACGAGCGCCACCAATGACTTGAATATTTAAAGCCTCCAATACTTTTGCAGGTGCTTCCAGTGTGCTGATGTAATCATGGTTACCACCTGTAATCACCACTTGCCGGCAGGATGTGCCAATTAATGCGGTCAAAAAGGTATAATAGAGTTTTAAGGCATTGTTGGATGGAAAACCCACATCAAAGACATCACCGGCAATAAGCAATGCATCTACTTGCAAAGTATTAATCTGCCGAATAAGCCAATCAAAAAAGAGACGGTGTTCTTCGTCTCTGTCATTCCCATGTAGGCGCTGACCGATATGCCAGTCAGAGGTATGGAGTATTTTCATTTACAAATTAGATTTTAACAAAACGTTGAAGTTATCATCAATGTCCTAATCTACCTAAAAAGATGACCAAATCAATCACTTTTAGAATTTTCAAGCTCAAGTAATTCTTCCAAAATATTAACGGCTGTGGCCACACATTTTTCACAAACGGTATCCTTTAAATGCCCTTCTTCAAATTGTTGCTGACCCTTTCGCGTATTTAAATCAACCCCCAATAAATCGCTGCATTTTCTGGCTCCCATCACTTCCAAAAACTGCTTATTGAAAATTTGAATAAGCTGATTATTCCGGACTTTCTGCTCATTAATATCCGGATACTTACTTGAAGTAAATAAACCAATTACCATAAAAGCCCCTGTGGCCGCCCCGCAAGTGGCTTGTAACTTGCCCATTCCTCCACCAAAACCGGAAGCTGTTTGCATGGCTTGTTCGTAATTATATCCTAATTGATCAACAAAGACGGAGATGACAGACTGCGCACAGTTAAAACCGGTTCGAAAAGCTTCCAGGGCAATTTCTTGTTTTTGGGTCATGGTGAAATGGATTAAAATGCAACTAAAGTTACAAAAAAAGTCATTTTATCAACCACCTGTTGAAAACTATATCGTGACCTTGGAGAATAACGACAGACCTTTCACCTTAGCTTTGCAGTCCGTTTTCCAGGTACCGAAATCTACACTTATAAGTTTTTCGTTTTCTATCAAAGATCGACTCAGTATGGAACCCATATTTTTACCGAAATTGATAACTACTTTACGTGGTTATACCAAAAGTCAATTATTAAACGATATCATGGCCGGTATCATTGTTGGTGTGGTAGCACTACCACTGGCCATTGCCTTTGCTATCGCATCGGGTGTCAGTCCTGACAAGGGA
>Ga0193953_1000329_pt1 | contig 26596 bp, 30 predicted proteins | sample BB_4_MG_FD_140325 | JGI IMG/M metagenome (GOLD analysis project Ga0193953, IMG submission 140325) | Microbial mat bacterial communities from the Broadkill River, Lewes, Delaware, United States - BB_4_MG | ecosystem: Environmental > Aquatic > Freshwater > River > Microbial mats | place: USA...
GGATGAAATAAATGATCAAGTTACATCTATCAATGAAGCCATTACTGTTATTGATCAGATTGCATTTCAAACAAATATTCTTTCTTTAAATGCTGCAGTTGAAGCAGCTACTGCTGGAGAAGCCGGAAAAGGTTTTGCTGTTGTTGCTCAAGAAGTACGAAATCTTGCTTCAAGAAGTGCAGAAGCAGCAAATGAGATTAAAGAACTTGTTCAAAATGCTGCAAAAAAAACACAAAATGGAAAACTTATAGCAAATGATATGATAAATGGATATAACACCCTTCATAAAAAAATAAATGAAAATAAAGAGATGATTGATAGGGTTTCTCAATCTGCAAAAGAACAAACAAAAGGTATTTTGCAAATAAATGATGCTATAAATATTTTAGATCAAAATACGCAAGAAAATGCAAGTGATGCAACCCATATAGATACTTTAGCACAAGAAGTAACACAACTGTCAAATAGATTGATTAGTGTGGCTAACCACGCAAGTTATAACCAACAAGCTAGAGAGCAAGTATGTAATATTGAAAATGTTTATAAATTAAATAGTTTAAAACTTGATCATCTTAAATTCAAAACTAAAAACTTTGAAAGACTAAATGAACGAACTACATTTAGAGTTACAACAGAAAATGAATGTAACCTTGCAAAATGGATAAAAGAGCAAGAAGCCTTAAATAAAGAGTTTACCAAAACTAAAAACTGGGAAGAATTAAATATATCACATGCACAAGTACACCAAAATGTACAAAAATATATAGAAAGAAATGCACAGAATGATTCAAATGAGCATTTGTTAAATATAGGTAACCAAATTGAAACAGCAACTGGAAAAGTTTTTACAGCTTTAGATATTGTAAAAAGTGATTTATGTAAAGAAACAGGAGAAAAATTATGAAAAAAATTATTATAATAGATGATGAGATAGCCATTTTAGAAATGTTAGAGAAATTTTTAAAAAGAAGTGAGAAATTTGAAATTGTTACTTTTTTTGAATCAAAAAAAGCATTAGAACATATAAAATCGAACAGTTATGATTTAGTATTATTAGACATAATGATGCCAGAGTTTTCAGGGATAGATATTTTAGAGGAAATAAAAGGTACACATACAAATATAAAAACTATTATGATGACTGCTTATTCTACTATTGATAAAGTAATTGATTGTAAGAAGTTAGGTGCGGATGATTATGTAACTAAACCATTTGTAAGTTTACGAGATATTGAAAATAAGATATTGGATAACTTAAAATTATAACGATCTCTAGCTAGCTAAGAGATTGTTAGACTCCAATTTCATATTTGATACTGCTCTTCTGAAAACTTAGCAGGGAGATACTTTAATACTATTGAAGTCATTAATATTTATAGAAATCTTTTTAGGAAAATTTAATTTTGTCATATAATAAAAGTGAAAATAGAAGTAAACCTAGCTAAAATAGTTTATTTATATCATTATAAATTTTAGATATAGTTTTAAATAAATCAAAAAGGCTAACCATGGCAATCAGTAAAAATCAGATGATACAATTAAATTGTGATATGGGAGAAAGCTTCGGTATCTGGGAAATGGGTAAAGATGAATTAATTATGCCACATATTAATATGGCAAATTTAGCTTGTGGTTTTCATGCATCAGATAGTATTGCTATGAATAAATCTGTAGAACTAGCTGTAAAACACAATGTAACTATAGGTGCTCACCCTTCATATCAAGATTTAGTTGGATTTGGTAGACGTAGTATTGTTTGTACAGATGAAGAGGTCACTGCACTGATATTGTATCAAGTAGGAGCACTTAATGCTTTTTGTAAAACTCATAATACAAAAATTTCTTATATAAAACCACACGGTGCATTATATAATGATATGATGAAAAATGAAAATATTTACAAAGCTATTTTAAAAGCAATTTCATTATTTGATACAAATATAAAACTTATGATTCTATCTACTCCAAATTATACCTATTTTGAAAATATAGCCAACTCTTACAATATAAAACTCATTTACGAAATATTTGCAGACAGAAACTATAATGATAATGGAACTTTAGTTTCTCGTACTCAAAACAATGCCATTTTAGAAAATGAAGAAGATGTCCTATCTCGAGTAAAAACACTAGTAAAAGATGGCTATATAAACAGTATAAATGGGAAAAAACTCCATATAAAAGCTGATAGCATTTGTGTTCATGGTGATGATAAAAATGCTTTATCATTTACAAAGGTACTCAAAAAAGTACTTTAATGATAGAAATCAAACTTGCATCTGTTGATTCAGTCATGATATATTTTGGAGATACTATCTCTAAAGAGAACTCAAATCAAGTAAAATCAGCCTATAAGATACTCAAAAATTTACACAATCCATATCTAATAGAGATTATCCCCTCCTATAACTCTCTATTGGTTACTTATGATATTTTTAAATACAGCTTTGAAGAGATTCAAATATATTTAAACTCCTTCTTAAAAAATATTCCAATAAAAAATGAAAATAATTCAGAAATTATAACAGTAGATGTTTATTATGCTGTGGAAGTTGGACTAGACTTACAAAGAGTAGCTACAAATTCAAAAATTTCAATTCAAGAGGTTATTGAGATTCATAGCTCAAAACTCTATGATGTTTATGCTATAGGTTTTTTGCCAGGTTTTGCATATATGGCATCAGTAGATAAAAAAATAATAACACCAAGACTTGAAAGCCCAAGAAAAAAGATACCTAAAGGTTCAGTCGCCATTGCAGATAATCAAACTGCAATTTATCCACAAAACTCTCCTGGGGGATGGAATATATTAGGAAAAACAACATTTGAGCTTTTTGATAAAAGTCTCAAAGATTTATCCCCTATCTCAATTGAATCAAAAATCAAATTCAATCCTATTTCAAGAGATGAATTTTTAAAACAAGGAGGAGTTCTTGAGTTTTGAAGTACTAAAAGCAGGAATATTCACAACCCTTCAAGATAGAGGAAGATTTTTATTTACTCATTTAGGGGTAACAAACTCAGGTACGATGGATGAATATGCAAGTTTAGCTGCACACAAGTTATTGGATAATAGTCTTGATACAAATATTTTAGAAATAACATTTTCAAACTTTGAACTACGGGCAAATACAGAAACAAATATCTCTATTACAGGAGCATCTTGTGAGTTTTACATAAATAATATTTCACAAAATACTTGGCAAGTACATAAGATATACAAAGGTGATAGTATAAAAATAGGTAAAATCATTGATGGTCAGAGAGTCTATTTGTCCGTTAAAAATGGTTTTGATATACCAAAAGAGTTTGGTAGTAATTCTACAACGATAAAAGAATCTTTAGGTGGTATAAATGGTACAAAACTTCAAAATAACGATATTTTACCTTACTTTGAAAATAAAGAAAATATTACCAAAAGATGGCATCAAGATTATATCCCAAAATATGAAAAAGAGTTAACACTACGAGTTTTACTTTCATATCAAGAGAGTAGTTTTTCTGATTCTGAAAAAGAAAAATTCTTCAACTCTACATATACTATCACGCCTGATTTTAATAGAATGGCTTGTAAACTAAAAGGAGACCCAATCAACTCTTCTTTAGATGGTATCATCTCAGAAGCTATCACATTTGGAAGTATTCAGATACCCAAAGATGGGCAACCCATCATTTTACTAAAAGAGAGGCAAACTATAGGTGGATATCCTAAAATCGGTACAGTTTTAAATATCGACTGTTTTAAACTCTCCCAAATGAAAATTGGTGGAACTATAAAATTTGAAGAGATAGATATAGATACAGCACAAAAAAAGTTCAAAGAGTTTTATTTAACTTTTAAATAATTTTCTAAATTTACATACAAGACGTTTTTTATTCTCTTATAAATGACTATTCTATTTTAATTCACTAGAAAAACCTAATCTAACTCTTGTGCCTTTTTAACACAAGAGTCTAAAGAGGTTGTTTCAGCTATATGTGGTTTTATATAAGAAGGGAAATAGTTCGCTGTAGTTTTACCTATGCTAACTGCTTGAAAAGTACTACTCCAGTGAATATTTTTTAAAAAACATTCTATTGTTGATGGTGAAGAGAAAATAATAATAGACCCTTTTGGTAAAGTTAATTTTTCATCATATTTTTTGCACACTGTTTCATAAATAGGTAAATTATCACATTTTACACCTTGATTATTTAAAATAGAGATAAGATTTGAAACAACTTTTTTACCACCTATATAAAGTACTTTTTTCTCTTTTAACTCATCACAAATCTCATGTGCGAACTCATCACCATGTTTCTTTTTACCTGTAAATTCTAATCTACCACCCAAAGATTTTACTATTTTTGCAGTTTGTGGAGCTATAACGTATGAAGGTATTTTTTTCCATGTTTCATCTATACTATCAATAGCTTTAATGGCATTTTTAGATGTAAAAATCAAAGCATCATATTGTGATAAATCAATTTTTTTTTCTAAGTAACAGATATCTATTACAGGAATATTTATCGCACCATCAACTTTTTTATCACTCAAAATATAAATCTTTTTTTGTGTATTTTTCACTTTACTTATCATTGAAGAAAACTTATGTTTTAATCGTAAAAAAAACTTATCTTCACACTCAATAATAATATTTTTATCTTCATCAATAAAAAACTCTATATTATTTTTTGTAAGTGTATAGGTGATTTTTATAAGTTCTCTTCCTATGTCATCTTTTGATCCATCTTTATCTACAAAAAGAGTGTTTTTATTTGCATTGTATTCATAATAAATCAAATCCAATGAGTTTATCATAGTGACTTTTTTCTTTTTCATTTCAAGACCTTTCATATTTGATGTATTGTATTAATATAGTTGTTAACATATCATTAATCTTGCATTAATATTCTATTCATATCTATAATTTATAATTTTGCCATTAAAAAATAAAAGGAATAAAATGACAAAAAATCAAAAAAGAGATATTGCAACATCCCTTACTACTCTTATATTTTTAGTTGTAGGAACAACTGGAGTGATGATGTATTTTCACCTTTTTGACAAATATACAAAAGAGTTACACGAAATTTTAGGTCTTGGATTTGTTGCTGCTGTAGTTTTTCATGTTGCTTTTAATTTTAAAAGTATGAAACAATACTTCACAAAAAAAATATTTTATGCACTCAGTATTGTAACTATTATAGTGACTTTAGGTTTTGTATTAAATACCCCAGAAGGAGAACATCCTAAAAAAATAATTTTTCAAAAAATCATCAATGGAGATATTAATACTACTTTTTTACTCTTAACTGGAGATATTGACCTTGCTAAAATTAAACTTGAAGAAAAAGGTATCATTATTAATAGTTCTCAATCAATAAAAGAGATATCAAAAGCTAATGATAAAAATCCATTTGAAATTATTGAAATAATAACTTCAAATTAAAACTACTCAACTATTCCAGAGATGCAAGTAACTTCTACACCTTGCTCTCTCCAAACTTTTACAATCTCTAATAACCCTATGCTATCACTTGGCATATGGGGAGCTATGATGATGTTTCCTATATTTTGTTCTATAACAGCTTTTTTTACATCTTCTGGGATATGCATCGCTATAATTGTTCCAACACCTGCTTCAAAATACGATTTTATCACATCCGTTCCACCATTTGTACCGCCTGCCATAAGTACTTCTATTTTACCAGCATAGTCTTCATTTGAACCAACTCGTATGATTGGTTGTGCTACTTTACCTTGATAATATTCCCATGAGTTAAGTTCATCGATGATATCTTTTAATTTTGTTTTTGGTTTATTTTCAAAAGCAGTATCAAGTTTATCTTGTACAATTTTTTCAGTTATAAAATCTGCGGGAATATGAATATTTAAATATGGTATATTCATAAGTTTTGCAGCTGACCCTACTCTGTCATAGTTTGATGCATGACTTCCTAAATCAACACTTTGTTGTTTTTTTCGTAAAGCTTTTTGTGCTTTATTTATAGGTATTCCTGATTTAACCATTCTATCTATTTGTACATCCATCACTTTTGCAAAATCTACCACACAAAAATCAGCTTTAGGATGATGTGACACCACACAATCATACCCTAACTCTTTGGCTAGTAAAAGTTCAGGTGTTTCCATATCGATACCAATAAGTACTTTTTTGATATTTTCACCCTCTACTATAATATCTGTATCGTAAGGTTTTTCATTTAGATGTGCTAATTGTAAAGCACTATTCATAAGTTCAGTTGTATTCATTTTATTTATAAAAAGACTCTATGTTTTTACGGTGATTTTCGGCCCACTTCTCTAAACCCATTTGAGCTTCTTTTTCCATCTTTATTTTTGTAGCTTCATACACTTCTTCCGCTCTATCTTGTGGTATAACCGCTACACCTTCTTCATCTGCAACGATAATATCACCAGGATTTACAGCGATTCCACCAGCTACGATTGGCGTATTTAAAGGTAAAATTGCTTTTTTTGTTCCTGGCATAGGATGAACACCTCTTCCAAAAATAGGAAACTTCATCTCTTTTACTTCCCCTATATCTCGTACAACTCCATCGATAACAAATCCTGCTATACCTAAACCTTGTGCTATAGCACACACATTTCCACCACTTACAGCATAGTCCATAGAGTTTGTTTGAGCTACTATGATTGAACCTTTTGGAGCTTCATAGATAGCTTTATGCAGTGCTAAGTTATCCCCTGGCACCATATTTACAGTAAATACAGGTCCTGATATTCGAGGAATCTCGAGCCATAACTCTTTAACTCCAGCATCCATAAAGTTTTCTCTTTTTAAAGCTCCAACATAATCACAAGGTGAATACTCTGCAAATTTTTGATAGTTCATATATACTCCTAGTTTTTGATAAGACAATTATACTTGCAATAACTAAATTAGTGCTTGTAATAATTACTTATTTCTCTCTACTTTTAAGATAAGTAAATTCAAGTAAAGTTGACACAGTTCTTGTATATGGAGCATCGAATCCTTGTTTTTCACAGTTTTTGATAACTACTCCACAAATTTGTTCTAGTTCTAAATCTCTATTATTTTCTTTATCTACCCACATAGATGGTTTTACTGATTGAAACTCTTTGTATAATTCATACATTTTATCTGCATCATTTTGAGTCAGCCCTACTCCCTTCACTGCTTTTGACGCAAGTGCAGCTTCACTCATCAATCCATAAATAATTTTTGATGTTTTTTCATTTTCTAAAAGGGGACCTGATTCCTCTTCTACTAAAGCACAAATAGCATTTACGCCATTATTTACAATCAGTTTATTCCATAGTTCTAGTTTTATATTCTCACAAATCAATGTTTTTGTTGGCGTTGTATCCAATACATTTTTTAACTCTTCTAAAAACTCTTTATTGTTAGCTGTATGATGTAAAGCACCTAGTAAAGTCTCAACACCACCTTCACAATGAACATGCCCTAAACCTACAGTATGAGATACGATAAGACGAGTAAGTCCACCGATTACATACTCTTTATTATAGTACTGTTCCATAATATCTTCATTTTCTACACCATTTTGTAGTGAGATATAAAAAGGTATCTCTTGAGTATCTTTACTCCATAAAGCTAATTTTTCAGATATAGACTCTGTAGACATCGCTTTTGTTGCTATAAATATTGCATCTATATCTTCTGGTTTAAAAGTTTGAGTAAACTGTTCTATAGAATAGGTATCTATTTTATCTTCTATTGTATAATCTGGATGTGTCATTTTCATTGGGTTATTTTGTAGATAGTGTAAGTTTTCTCCACGAGCTACAAATGTAACATTACAACCTGCTTTATTCAAAATCATTCCGTAAAAAGCCCCTATTCCACCTGCACCAATAACAACAATATTCATATATATTTCCTAAATCTTATTCTAATTTTCATGAGTATTATATATAAAATGAAATTAGTTATAGGTATTATAAAAGAGACAATTAAAAATAGGGAGTTAAAAGGTTAAGAAGATATAATTTTTAACAAATAAATAAGTGATTTCATAAACAAAATTACAGGAGAATGGAAAATACAATGAATTTAAAAAAATGGATATCTTTAGCACTCTTTTTAACAATATTTTATTACGCATTTATAGCAAACTTTTTTGTTACAGTCTCAATCATCATTGGTATTGTTATGAGTTTTAGACTCTATAAGTGGTATGCTAGAAAAAAACGAAATAAATTAGCCGGTTCAAAAGAACTATTTGCCAAAAGTGAACTTGGACTTTTCATCGCTCTTGTTGCTAAAGTAGCCAAAGCAGATGGAAGAGTAGATGAACTTGAAGCGCAACTTATTGGAATGATGTTTGATGATATTTCTAAACTTTTTGATGAGCAAGAAAAAGCCAGAGCTATCATGAAAGAGATTTTTAATGAAGAAAAAGAACGAGATGATGATACAAGAGAAAAAGCACAAGAATTAAACAAACTTCTTGGTCGTAGTATTTTAAAAAGAAGGCAATTTGTAAGTTTTTTAATTCAATTAGCTTTTGTCGGTAATGGTATCAGTTCTGATGAAGACAAAGTTTTACGTGAAATCATCACTGAACTTAATGTCTCAGTTGAACAGTATGAAGCTATCCTTAGAAGTTTTGAAAATATGAAGTCAAATAAACAAGAAAACATGAGTTCAAATAAAGCGTATGAAGTTTTAGGAGTAAAAGAGAGTGATGATATGAATACTATCAAAAAAGCATACAGAAAACTTGTACGTGAATATCACCCTGATATTATCAGTTCGCAAGATAAAGATGAATCATATATGGAAGAAGCGACTGCGAAAACACAAGAGATAAATCAAGCATATAATATTATTAAAGAGTTAAAAACTCCTAGTAAATAGATATTTAGAGCATACTTAAATAGGAAGCCCTATTTAAGTAAAAAATTATTTCTTTTTAATACCTTCAATTTCAATATTTAATTTTACTGTATCACCAACAGCAACACCACCTGCTTCTAAAATAGAATTATACGTTACACCATAATCTGATCTTTTGATTTTACCAGTTAATACAAACCCAGCTCTATGATTTCCCCATGGATCTTTAATTGTACCACCATTTTCAAGCTCTAACTTAATATTTTTAGTGATACCTTTTAAAGTAAAGTCACCATATACATCTTCTCCATCAATTTTTGTTACAACAAAGTTAATTGTAGGAAATTTTTTTGCATCCAACATATCTGCTGCTTGCAAATGTCCGTCTCTTTTTTTATTTTCTGTATTTACAGAAGTTACATCAATATTTCCAGATAAAGCAGTTAAAGTATTTTTCTTTTCATCATATTCAAATGTACCTTTAAACGTATCAAACTTCCCTACTACATTCGATATCATCATGTGTTTGATTTTAAAACCTACATTTGAGTGACTAACATCAACATTATAACTTCCTGCAAATAATGAAGATGCTAATAACGTACTTCCTACTAGTAATTTTTTTAAATTCATTGTAATTCCTTATTTTTTTATAAGAACATCTTATCATTGAGAAACTTATATGTAGTTAAAATTATCTTACTAGTAAACTACTTATAAGCTACTAGTATTTTAATGTGATTTGTAGTATAATAAAATATGAATATAAATGATTTAGAAAAAGATATCCAAAAACATAAAGAAAAATCACCAGAAACATATAATGAGATCATAAATATCACCATACCTTTTTACATGCTTTTTAATAAACTCTTCCATGGAGTTACAAAAATTCAAGATGATACCCATAAGATTACAAATAGTGAATTAGATGTATTAGCATCATTAGTTATGTCTGGGGATGAAGATAATATATTAAGTCCAACAAAGCTCTATGAGCGTTTACTTTTTACATCAGGAGCTATAACAAAAGTTTTAAAAAAACTCGAAGATAAAAAGTATATAGTAAGAATAGACAATAAATATGACAAAAGAAGTAAGTTGGTACAAATAACACCATTAGGTAAAAAAATTTGCAGTGAAACATTAAAAGAAGTAATTTTATATGAAAACCAGTGTTTTTCTGTTTTAGATAAAGAAGAAAAAAAGATATTTCAAAATAGTCTGATTAAAATTATAAAAAATATATAATATTAATACGGAAAGGATACCAAATAGCATGAGAAGTCCAATGAAAAGTATCGCAACAGGTACAATCCAAAACTATGAAATAAAAGATAAAATATTTACAAGTGCTTATAAAAAAGATACTTTTGTGGATTTTGTTGAAGTAAATAGACGAGGTATTGAAAATGATTTTCAAGCAGATAAAAGATTTCATGGTGGTATTGATAAAGCTATACATATAGGTTCATATAAGCATTTTACTGAATTTCAAAACATACATAACAAACCATTAGATAAACTAGCTATTGGGTGTAATATATTTATTGATTCTTATGATGAAAAAGATATACATATTGGAGATATTTATACAATAGGAAATGTGGAGGTTCAAGTAACCCAACCAAGACAACCTTGTTGGAAAATTGGTGCTTTATTTGGAAAAGAAGTGAGTCGATATATTACAAAATACAATGCAACAGGCTGGTATGTAAAAGTTCTTAATGGTGGTATTATCAATATTGCAGATATAATGATTTTGCAAAAAAGAGTAAGCAATATAAGTATGCATGAGTTAAGTACATACTTAAAGAATCCACCAAAAGAAGATAAAAAACTTATTGAAAGAATTTTATTGATGCCATATTTAGCACAATCCTATAAAAATGATTTTAGCCGTTTGTTAACAAATGGTTAAGATAAAGTTAAAAAGTCATTAATTTATCTCAAGTATACTTTCAATACAAAAAAAAAGGATATACAATGAAAAACATAAAAAAATCAATCATATTGGCAACAGCATTATTTGTAACCACAGGAGTATTTGCTGGTGAACAGTACAGAGAGAATAAAGGTTGTCAAAAAAATAAAGAATATAACTATAAAAAACACCATAAAAACTCTTATAATGAACAAAGAGGATACAAAAATCATAATAAATATGAAAGAAGATCACATAGAGGAGATGTAAGTAGATTTTTTATCGGTGCTGTTTATAACTTAGAACTAACAAAAGAACAAGAAACTAAAATAGATAAAACTATCCAAGAATTTAAAAATAAAAGATTTGATAAATTTAATGGATTTACAAAAGATGGTTTTGATAAACAAGCGTTTATCAAAACAAGAAAAGAAGCAAAAGAAAATAAAATTAAACTCAGAGCAGATTTAATTGAAAGTATTTATAAAGTTTTAGATACAACGCAAATCGCACAACTTAACAAAGAGATTGAAGAATTTAAAAAAATGAAAAAAACAAGAGGTAAGAATGGTTCACGTTGCAATGATAGAAGATGATATTGAGTTAGCAGAAGTTTTAACTCAATACCTTTTAACATTTAATATAGAAGTCACAAACTATGAAGATCCCTTCATAGGGCTGAGTGCTATTGCACTTAAAAAATTTGATCTTATCATACTTGATTTAACACTTCCTGGACTTGACGGTCTCGAAGTGTGTCAAGAACTTTTAAAAAAACATGATATTCCTATTATCATTTCTAGTGCTAGAAGTGATATCACAGATAAGGTAACAGCATTACAACTAGGTGCAGATGATTATCTACCAAAACCCTATGACCCTAGAGAACTTGAAATTCGTATCAAAACACTATTACGGAGAGTCAATAAATCAAATCAAACATACCAAACAATTCCAAAGAAAATTTTTTCTTATGATGAAAACAAAAAAGTTATTTCAAAAAATACAATTGCTTTAAAACTCACTCCTGCAGAATTTGAGATATTAGCACTTTTTATTAAAAGAGAGGGGTTTGTTATAAGTAGAGAAGAGATTTTTGATAATGTCACGTACCTAAATAGTGATATGGAAAATTCAAGTTCACTTTCAGTTATCATAAACAGATTACGACATAAAATAGAAGATAATGACACCAAATATCTTCAAACTATTCGAGGGATGGGATATAAATTTGTTCAATAAAAACTCAATTTTTTTTACTCTTTCTATTAGTTTAATAACTGCTATCATATTACTTACACTTAGTTTTTTTACTATAAATCAAATGGAAAAAACAAAACAATTCACTGTTATGAAAAAAAAGTACCAAACAATTGGAAAAATAGTTAATCAAGAGTATTCACGGTTTGGATTTACAAATGATTTAAAATATATGATAAATGATATGCAGTTAATCCTTATTGAAAATCCTAAATATATTGAAACTATTCTAGACAAAGCAGATTTAAAACTTGTTCTTCAAAAGCGAAGTCAAAATATTTTGTTACATATTTTTCATGATGAGAGTGATAATTTTTTATATTTTCAAACACCTTTTGAAGAGTTTATCATCATTGATGAAAATGTAACATTTAGTAAACTAAATAAAATAACTCTCTTCGTTTTTTTATTTTTATTGTCTATGATTCTATTGATTGCATATTCTGTATATAAAAAATTAGCTCCTTTAAATGAACTCACTTCTAAAATTGATACTATAGGTAATAAAAATTTAAAACTAGACTTTTTACAAAAAGATGCAAAAGATGAAGTATCACTTTTAGCCAAAAACCTTTTAGAAAAATCAGAGAATCTTATCAAATTAAAAACAGCAAGAGATGTATTTATACGAAATATAATGCATGAGTTAAAAACACCCATTACCAAAGGAAGATTTCTAACCCAACTCCCAGATTCAGAAGAAAACAAAACAAAATTAACAAAAGTATTTCATCAATTAGAATCTCTCATAAGTGAATTTGCAATTATTGAAGAGGTGATAGCAAAAAAAGAAAATATAGATAAAAAAGATATTTTCTTTGATGATATTATTGAAAATGCTTTGGATATTTTAATGATAGAAAATGAAGATGAAAAAGTAGATATAAATAAAAACAATATCAAACTTCATGTAAACTTTAAACTTTTTACAATCGTTGTTAAAAACCTTATTGACAATGCGATTAAACACTCAAAAGATAATAGAGTAAAAATTAAAATAGAAGATAACTGCATATCATTTTACAATATAGGTAAACCTTTAGAGTATGATTTAGAAAAATACTATGAACCTTTTTTTGGAAACGATACACAGAAAAAAGAAAGCTTTGGCTTAGGGCTTTATATAGTAAAAAATATTTTAGATGTACATCAATTTACATTAGAATACTCTTATGAAAATAATGAAAATAGTTTTAAAATAGTTTTCTAAAACTATTTTAATAAGTATTATTTATTCTCTTTTTAAATGATACTACACTTACAAAAACACAAGTTAACAATCCTATCCCAATAACAATAAAAAAGTTTTCAATACTAAAATAACTCACAACAGGATGAAATATGATAGGAGAAAAGAACTGTCCTAAAAATAGAGAACTAGTCAGATATGCTGACTTATGGATTCTTTGCGTATGGTGAGTACGACTCAACATCCATGCTGTCATATTCGTCATCAAAATACCACCACCAAAACCCATAATAGGTGAGGTTAAAAAGAAATAATACACATTATGAACTAACCCAATAGCAATAAAGCCAAAACCAATTATAATCATCCCTATAATATATATTTGTGCATGTGTAAATCGTTGTTTAAACTTTCTAAAAACAATAGCCCCTATTCCATTAGAGATAAAAGCAGTAGCAATAATAGCTCCAGTCATAGTCCCTGAAGAATTAAAATGATTCATTATTAAAAAAGGAATTTGTGTTGGTAAGATATAAAAAACTAACATTAACAAAAAAGCTAAAAAGTATATTCCAAATAAATTAGAATTTATATTACTCTCATCTTCTTCATGAAACTCTTCGATAATTTTTTCATTTAAAAATGTGTAAACTAAAGGAATAAGTAAAAATCCAATACTGTAAATAGCAAAAGAATATCTCCAGTTTATATCAGACAATAATCCTCCACCAACAACAAAAATAACTCCACCCAAAGATATGAAGATACCTTGTTGTCCCATAAACTTATGTCTAGCCTCACCTTTAAAATAGTCACCTATTAATGAAGTTGATACTATCATTAAAATAGCAATGGAGATTCCTAACATAAATCGTGAAAATAAAAGTAAATTCATAGTCTCTAAATACACACCTGAACTACCCGTAATTGAGAACAATAATAAAGCAAATAATGCTGATTTTTTTCGCCCTATTCTATAAACAACATGTCCTAAAATAGGAGCCAAAAATGCTATAGCAAGAGATGGTAAAGTAAGCATCAAACGCGCTAAAAATTCTATATTTTCAGTCTGAGTAAAATAATCTTTTAGATGTGGTAGAGCTGTAACTATTGCAACATTTGACATCATAGTTGTCAAAGCAATTAACAGCATTGTAAAACGTATAGAGAGAGAAACTTTTTTCAAATAGTAAACCTTTAGCTGTATTATATCACTAATTAATACAATACAACTAATAAAGCTTAAATTATTTCTTTTTGTCTTTTAAATTTAAGTAGTACTGTATTTCATCTTCATTTAAAATTTTAATTGTATTTGTACTTCCAGGCATCCCTACTGGATAACCTACAGTTGCAACATACGGACCTTTTTTATCAAGTAATCCTTTTTTATCTAAAGCTTTTAACATTTTTTGAAACATTTTTGAAGCATGCCCCTCTTTGATTGTATCAACAGGTACTATTCCCCATCCCATATTTAATGAATTAAGTACTTTCTTTTCATGCGCAAATGCTAAAATAGGAGTTTTTGGTCTATATCTTGACATTCTAAGCGCACTTTGTCCTGAACTTGTAAGTGCTAAAATACCTTTTGCATTTATGTCATCAGCTAGTCTTGTTGCTGTTGCTTGTATAACATCAAAGTGATCCAAATAGTTCATATCATATTGTTTTACATAATCATAAATCTCTTCAGTTTTAGCGATGATATTACTCATACTTTCTACAACATTTCTAGGGTTTTCACCAATAGCACTCTCTTCACTTAACATAACAGCATCTGTTCCATCTAAAACAGCATTTGCAACATCAGAAATTTCTGCTCTTGTTGCTCTTTCATTGTGTGTCATAGAAAGTAACATTTGAGTTGCTGTAATAACTGGTTTTGAAGCAAGATTTGCTTTTTTAATGAGTTTTTTCTGTATAGTTGGTACATCATAATACGGTACTTCGATGCCTAAATCACCACGTGCTACCATTATACCATCTGAATGTTCTATAATTTCATCAATATTATCAACTGCATCAAATTTTTCTATTTTTGCTATTAGCTTACCATCATAACCAGCTAATAATGATTTTGCTCTTATCATATCTTTTGCATTTTGTACAAATGAGATAGCAAAATAATCAACCTTATTTTCCACACCCCAAGCAATATCTTTTTCATCTTTTTTAGTGATAACATTTATATCTATTTTTGTATTTGGAAAATTAATCCCTTTTCTTGAACTCAATGTTCCGTGATTTTCTACACGTGCTATTACTTCTTTACCAGTTTTGATAACTTTTGCACGTATTATTCCATCATATAAATAGATAAATTCACCCTCTTTAACTTTATCGAGTAATTCTGGATAATTTAAAGAAACAACAAACTTTTTACTATCTTCTCTATATCCTTCGATATCATCTTTTACAAATCGAATTTCATCATTTCTGTGTAAATCAAAAGGCTCTTTTAAATCTCCAATTCGTACCTTTGGCCCAGAAATATCTTGTAAAATACCTACTGTAGTATCTAAATTTTTCATAGCTTTTCGTATATTTTTTATTGTATTTGTATGGTATTCGTGAGAACCATGAGAAAAGTTTAGTCTAAACATATTTGCCCCAGCAGAGATAAGTTCTTCTATAACTTCAACCGTATCACTTGCTGGTCCAACTGTAGCTAATATTTTTGTTCTTTTGTTCATATAAGTTCCTTTAATATTTATCATTTAGTATAACGCAATAAAGATTACATCATAATTACAAAAAAAGTAACTTATATAAATTAAAACTTAAAGGTTTTTCATAAATTCTAATGTCAGTCTCACACCTGCACCAGATGCACCAGCAGGATTATATCCCCATGCAGATTCAACAAAAGCAGGTCCTGCGATATCTAAATGTACCCATTTATCTTTGTTTTCTTCTTTGATAAAATTATCTAAAAACATACCAGCAGTTATAGCGCCACCATATCGTGTACTAGCAATATTTGACATATCAGCAATTTCACTTTTTAGTGTTTTTTTCAAGTATCTATTAAATGGCAAAGTAGTAGCTAACTCTCCACTATCTAACGCACTTTGAACAACTTGATTTTGTAACTCTGTATTATTACCCATGATTCCATTTGTGTATTGACCAACACCAACTACACAAGCCCCAGTAAGCGTTGCATAATCAAAAATATAATCAATATCTTTTATCTCATCTTGCGCATAGCATAAACAATCAGCAAGCACTAATCTACCCTCAGCATCTGTATTTTTCACTTCTATTGTTTTGCCATTTCTAGCGTACAATACATCATCTGGTTTATAAGCATCTCCACCTATCATATTTTCAACAGCTCCAACTATTCCATGAACTTCTATAGGTAAGTTTAATGTTGCAATTGTATTTAAAATACCAAGCACTGCACACCCTCCACCTTTATCACTTTTCATATTTACCATATAATCTGCTGGTTTAAGACTTAATCCACCACTATCATAAGTAAGACCTTTTCCAACTAAAACCATTTTCTTTTTCGCTTTTACTTTTCCAGATGGTTTATATGTAAGATGAATCAGTTTTGATCTATGTCTACTCGCACGTCCGACAGCAAGCATCGACCCCATATTATTTTCTACTAAATAATCTTCATCTAAAATTTTACACTCTAGATTATTTTCTTTTGCAATATTCACAGCATTTTGAGCCATAATAGCAGGATAAAAATCTTCAGGTGTAGTATTTACAAAATCTCGTACCATATTTACAGAATTACAAATAGCAACCGACTCTTCAAACTCTTTTTGTGTTGATTTATCTATTTTTGATACTTCGATATAAATGTTTTTTTCTATCGATTCATCTTTTGCAGACTTATATTTTGTAAATGTATAGTTCCCTAACTCAAATCCATCAACATATGAGCTTAAATTTGATTTCACTTTTATGTATGCTGATTTAAAATTTGTACTATTTATTTTTTTTACAGCAGTTGCAACTGCAATTCTAATACTATCATGATCATCATTTTCACATCCAACATATAGTTTTTTTAACTCAGGAAGTAATACGCACTCCTCATCATTTCCTTTAAAATTTAGAGATTTTAACAGCTCTTTGTTTTCTTTTATTTTTTTATTTTTTACTAAAACAATCTCTACATTTGTATCAATTTTTTTAGTTGTTAGATTTAAATTCATTTTTTCCCTTTTTATCTTTTTTTTGCGTTGCTTTTTGAAAATAATATATTATGCTTCCACCAAACACTAATGCAAATGGTAATGCAAAATACCAATGCTCTTTTGCTATTTCTAATAGTTTTAAAATCTCATCACCAAAATACCAAACCGGCACTATAGTAATAGCTGCCCAACACCAAGCACTAATAAGATTAATAAATGCAAACTTTTTTGCATCGTATCGAGTCAGCCCTATAGAAATAGGAATAATAGTTCTCATACCATACATATATCTTTGTGCAAAAATAATAGGCCAACCATACTTTTTAAGTAAAAGATGTGCTAAAGCAAACTTTCTTCTTTGCCCTTTAAATTTTTTATGTACATACGCTTTATTGTAACGTCCTATATAAAAATAGATTTGATCCCCAACAAAGCCACCAAGACCTGCTACAAAAATAGCAATAGGAAGCCACATATCTCCAGTATGGCAGAGTAAACCAGCCATAATAAGACCCATCTCACCCTCTAATATACTCCAAGCAAATAATATAATATATCCATACTCTTTCATAAGATATATAAACTTATTTGTAACACCATCAACTGGTGCATGGTAAAGGTTAAATGCTAAATATGAGAAAAATAAAACAACTAATATCGTTGCTATTTTTCCAGAATGTTTTTTGATGAAATCCATTTTTTACCTACTTTTTAAATATTTCTAATATAAAATTAATTATTGGCTGAAATTCTTTTTTTGACAAATCCCATAATTCAGTATCAACATAACTTTTATCATGTTTATACATAAATGAATTTTGAGGCTTGTGTAAGTTTTCACCTTTTTGAGAATACATTGTATAAGCATAAACTTGACCTTTGTTTAAAGCTTTTGGATGTATTTCATTATTTTCTAAAAGGCACTTTTTATACTCAGAAAAACAGTTTATTATACAATTATTTTCTATAGTTGATAACAAAAGTGTTTCTAAATTTCCTAAGTTTTGATTGTCAGGTGTTAAGAAATATTTGATTTTTCTATTAACTATTTTTGATTTACTAATTGCTTCTTTTATAGATTGAGTAGATTCTTCAAAATTATTATCTGCATCTTGAATAATAGATATTTGAGATATTTTTACTATTTTTTTATTTAACCTTATCAGAAATTCATCTAAATTATTTTGACCTTGTAAATCAACAATGATAAAATCTTTATATTTATATTCATTTTTTACTTTTACAAAATCATCAAATTTTTGAGTTATTCCATTTTTAAAGCATATATATTTGATTAATGCAACATCTGTTACACCTTCAACTAATATATACTTCATCATCTAAAATCTTCTCCCATCTCGATACCATCTATGATATTATCATAGTCCATCACAATAGGATGTATAATATTTTCATCATCTTTATATAATTCTATTGAACTAATATCTTTAAAACTAAGCTCTTCACTTGCCTTTGCAAATGCTTCTATAGTTTCTTTATCATGTGTTGTGATAAAAACTTGTATATCTTCTTTTTGAGCTATTTCTATAATCGCTTTTGCTATATCAAATAGTTTTGAATAATGTAAACCATTTTCAAATTCATCGATAAAAATTGATTTGCCCCATATATTATTTTGTGTTTCAATTGAAAGCATAGAGCTGAGTATTTCTATATATCTATTTACACCCTCACCTAATTCTGAAGTTATCAGGGAAATTTCTGGATTTTCAAGATTTACTCTTAATACTAATTCTTCATTTATAAGCTGTGGCTCTAGCCATTTTATATTAGTATCTAAAAGTTGCAAATAAGTTAAAAATTTGTGTTGCAAACCTAAAGTTTGAATCTTAGAGTACAACTTTACTAGCTTTTCATTTGATGGCTTTGATGAATTTATATACTTATACTCTTTATCATCTATCATGGAAATATTATTTAATGGCATAAGTACTAAATTTTTACCATAATAAGTACAATGAAAGTCATCATAATCAGCATTTAATTTATCTTTTTTTTCAATTTCTTTTTTATTTAAATCTTTTTTATTTTTTACTTCAAAATTGTATTTTAAATCATTAGCTATAACAGAATACTTTATCTCTTTTATATAGTCTTGAAAATATTTTTCTTTAATATCTCTATTTTTAGCAATAATACTTAAAGAACTACTAGGAAGAACATGCTCTGTAAAAAGAGCTTCTAATAAAGCAGTTTTTCCTACATTATTCTTTCCACTTATAATATTAATTCTTTTTAATCCATTAAGTTTAAAATCTTTAAAACATTTATAATCAATAATATTTATATTTTCAAGCATATCTAACCTTTTTAATCCAAATTTAATAAACTCTGAGCTTGAACCATATCTTTATCACCTCGGCCAGATAGATTTATAACTACAATTTTACCTTTTAACTCTTCTTTTGCTTTTTTCAAATATGCTATTGCATGACTTGATTCAAAAGCAGGAATGATTCCCTCTTGTCTACTTAACCATACAAATGCATCCATAGCTTCATCATCAGTGATATTATCATATGTAACTGTTCCTAAATCGTTATGATAACTATGCTCTGGTCCAATACCCGGGTAATCTAACCCAGCTGAAATAGAGTGTGCTTCAGTTACTTGCCCATCTTCATCTTGAAGTAAATATGAACACTGACCATGTAATACTCCAGGGCTTCCTTTTTTTAAGCTACATCCGTGCATATCAGTCTCGATACCATGTCCTCCAGCTTCGATACCAATACACTCAACATTTTCATCCTCTAAAAAGTGTGAAAACATCCCTATAGCATTTGATCCACCACCAATACAAGCGATAACTTTATCTGGTAGTCTATTTTCTTTTTCTAAGATTTGTTGTCTTGTTTCCCATCCAATAATAGCTTGAAAATCTCGAACCATCATAGGATATGGATGTGGACCTGCAACAGTTCCTATGATATAAAATGTATCACGTGCGTTTGTTACCCAAAATCGTATCGCATCATTCATAGCATCTTTTAAAGATCGACTCCCACTCTCAACTGCAATAACTTTTGCACCCAATAGTTTCATCCTAAATACATTCAGCTCTTGTCTCTCAACATCTTTTGCACCCATAAATACAGTACATTCTAGACCCATAAGAGCAGCTATTGTAGCAGTTGCCACACCATGTTGACCTGCACCAGTTTCTGCTATCACTTTTGTTTTACCAAGTCTTTTTGCTAATAAACCTTGTGCTATTACATTGTTTACTTTGTGTGCACCTGTATGATTTAAATCTTCTCTTTTTAAATATACTTTACAGTCTAATTCTTTACTGATATTTTCAGCAAAATACAAAGGATTTGGACGACCTACATACTCTTTTAAGTAGTAGTTTACCTCTTCCCAAAAATCCTTATCAAATCTGTACTTATTATAACTTGTCTCTAGCTCTAACAAAATAGGCATAAGTGTTTCAGGAACATATCGTCCCCCGAATATTCCAAAATGACCGTTATCATCTGGATCGAATTTACTGGGTGTTGGGATGTAATTGTTCATTATTATAAACCTTTTTAAATATCTAGTACACTATAAACAGGTGCATGCTCTTTTACTTTTTCGTCACCTTTTAAGAACTTCAAGTTCATTAAAAAACACACCTCTACAAGAGATGCTTTTGTAGCTTTGATAAGTTTACAAGCAGCATTTGCTGTTCCACCTGTAGCACATAAGTCATCTATAACTAAAACTCTTGCACCCTCTTTATTCTCAAAAGCATCAAGATGAATTTCAACTTCATCAAAACCATACTCTAATTCATATTTTTCACATACAGTAGTAGATGGTAACTTTCCTTTTTTTCGTACAGGAACAAATCCAATACCTAGTCTATCAGCTAAAGCTGCTCCAAAAATAAAACCACGGGCATCAAGACCAGCTATGTACTCTAAATCCATATCTTTATATCTTGATTCCAAATGATCCATTAAAAATTTGTATGCAACTTTATTGTTTAATAAAGTTGTAATATCTTTAAATACAATTCCAGGTTTCGGAAAATCAGGAATATCACGAATACTATCTAATAAATATTGTTTTTCTTTCTCATCTAATGTTATATTCAAGATATTCCTTTTAAAAATTATTATCGATTATTTGACAAATTGTATGTCCAAATAATATATGCATCTCTTGGATTCGTGGTGTATTATTGCTAGGAACTACCATATTTATATCACATACATCATTCATAGCACCACCATCTCGTCCAGTTAAACCTACAGTTTTACACCCTAACTCTTGCCCTAGTTTTAATGCACTTACTACATTTTTACTATTTCCACTTGTACTAATACCGATGATTACATCACCACTATTTGCTAAAGATTCTACTTGTCTATCAAAAACTCTATCATATCCATAATCATTTCCAATAGCAGTTAATGCACTCGTATCTGTTGTAAGTGCAATACCTGGAAGTCCTCGACGTTCAGTTTTATAACGACCTGTAAGTTCTGCTGCTATATGTTGTGCATCTGCTGCACTTCCACCATTTCCGCAAAGCAGTATTTTATTTCCATTTTTTAAAGCATCTACTATTATTTTTGATGCTTCTTCTATATCATTTTCCATAGAACCAATAACATTATTAATTGTTTCTAAATGAGATGTAAACTCTTCTTGTATTGTATTTTTCATTATTTTCCTAGTAAGTTAAAATCGTATTACTAAATTTCGTTCATTTTATCAAAAAACAATTTATGATTTTATAATATTAAGAACATCTTTTATAGAATTAACTACAAATAAAGCTTTAGATTCTTTTTCATCAAATTTATGACCTGATTTTACTTGGATAGTATTGGGTATATTTGCATTTATTCCAGTTTGAATATCTGAGTCTTTATCCCCAATAATCCAAGAATTTTTATAATCAATATCTAAAATTTCTGAAGCTTGATTTATCATACCTATTTTGGGTTTTCGACAATCACATCCATCATCTGGAGCATGTGGACAACAATATATTTCAGATATAAAAATATGATTTTTAAGAAACTCTTGCTTGAGCCATTGTGTTAAAATATCATATTGCTCTTGTGTATAGTAGCCACGCCCTATTCCAGACTGATTTGTGATAATAACTAGTTTATACCCCAAATTTTGTAAATATCCTAATGCATTAAACACACCTTCTATAAACTCGAAATCTTCTATTTTATGAAGATAGTTTTTTTCCACATTTATCACACCATCTCTATCTATAAATATAACTTTATCCATTACTATAACTCATAAGAAACATCTCTTACTCCACTTTCATATAATTTTTTACAAATTGTACTACTAGTTTCATTTATATTTACTTCTAATTTATTCGTAGCTACTTCAATTTTGATACATACATGATCTTCAGATGAATATTCTACTTTTAAATCATTTAAATCCCACGTTTTTGTATTGATATTAACGCTATCAGAGATATGTTCTATTTTATTGTGTATCATATAATAAGATTGAATGGAAGTTGTTATAGTTGAGATGTCTTGTTTGATTGTAGTTACTATGGCACTATTTCGTGAATCCATAAGTTTTGGAACTGCTACTGCTGCTATTATTCCTAATACAGCAATAACAAAAATAAGTTCAATGATAGAGAAACCTTGTTTTAAAGAAGGTTTCATCTTTTATTCCCACTCTATAGTTGCAGGTGGTTTACTACTAATATCATAAACAACTCTGTTGATTCCATCAACTTCATTGATTATTCTTCTACTCATAAGCTCTAAAATATCATGAGGAATATGTGCAAATGTTGCCGTCATCCCATCAATGGCATTTACGATTCTAATACAAGCCGTATTATCATATGTTCTATTATCACCCATAACACCAACAGATTTTACGTTTAATAATACTGTAAATGCTTGCCATGTTTTATCATACCATCCAGTACTTCTTAAAACATCTAACATAATAGTATCTGCTTTTCTTAAAATATCTAAATCTGGAGAGTTTACATCACCCATGATTCGTATAGCAAGTCCTGGTCCAGGGAAAGGATGACGTCCAATCATTTGTACTGGTAATCCAAGCTCAAGTCCAAGTGCTCTTACTTCATCTTTAAAAATTTCTCTTAAAGGCTCAATAAGTTCAAATGTCATCCAATCAGGAAGTCCACCAACATTATGATGAGACTTAATTGTTTTTGATGGTCCTTTAACAGATACAGATTCAATAACATCTGTGTAAAGTGTACCTTGAGCTAAAAATGAGATACCATCATGTTTTTTTGCTTCTTGATCAAACACTTCAATAAATGTTTCACCAATAATTTTTCTTTTTGTTTCTGGGTCTGTAACACCAGCTAATTTAGATAAAAATTGTTCACTCGCATCAACAGTAATAAGTCCAATACCACGGTTAGCGAACATATTTTGTACATCTTCTACTTCATTTCCTCTTAGTAGTCCATTGTCAACAAATACAGGTACTAATTTATCTCCAATAGCTTCAGATAAAAGTGTAGCAACAACAGAACTATCAACTCCACCACTTACCCCACAAAGTACTTTTTTATCACCAACTTGAGCTTTAATTTTTGCAATTTGTTCTTTTGCAAAATTTCCCATGTTCCAGTTTTTTTCACAATTACAAATATGTTTCGCAAAGTTTACTAACATTTGTCCACCCTCAACAGAGTGTGTTACTTCAGGATGGTATTGGAATGCATAGATGTTTTTTTCTTCATTTGCAATAGCTGCATAAGGAGAGTTTTCACTTGTAGCAATAACATCAAAACCAGTAGGTAGAGACTCTACTCTATCACCATGAGACATCCATACAACTTCGTTGTCTGTGATATCTTTAAAGATTAATGATGATGAGTTTTCTACTTTTAATTCTGCTTTCCCATACTCATGATGATCTGCTGGAATTACACTTCCACCTAAATAGTGTGCAATTGTTTGCATACCATAACAGATACCTAAAATTGGTAACCCTAAATCAAAAACAGCTTTATCAACTTTGTATGCATCTTCAGCATAAACAGATGCTGGTCCACCACTTAAAACAATCCCTTTAGGGCTTCTTGCTTTAATATCTTCGATTGATTCGTTGTAAGGTACTATCTCAGAATAAAAACCGCTGTTTCTTAATCTTTTTGATATAAGTTGTGTATATTGACTTCCAAAATCTAAAACTAGTATAGGTACATGTTTCAAAAAAAATCCTTTTGTTTAATAATTATATGCGATTATATCTAAAGTTTAGTAAAAATATATCCTCTTTAAAAATCATATCTACTCCTCATTCTTCTATTTACAAAAAGCTATGAAAAAATCTGTATAATTAAGGGTAGAAATATCGCCGTAACAATACCACTTAAACCCATAGCAAGTGCAGAAAACGCTGCTGCTTTTTCACTTATCTCTAGAGCTCTAGCTGTCCCTATCCCATGGGAGATAACACCAAGGGCAAAACCTTTTGATGTATCATGTTTTATATTTAACATCTTAAAGATAGTAGTTCCTAATAAGGCCCCTATTATTCCAGTAATGATTACAAAACCAACAGCTAAAGATGGTATAGCACCTATTTTTTCTGATGTTATGATGGCAATAGGAGCTGTAATAGATTTTGTAGTCATCGATAAAATAGTAGGAAGTTGCGCTCCTAGTACCCATAGTAAAGATACAGCTAAAACAATAGAAAATACTCCAGCAACAAAAAGAGTAATAAGGATAGGGATAAAGAGAATTTTTATATGTTTAAGATTATTGTATAAAGGAAGAGCCAGTGCAACTGTTGCAGGTCCTAGAAAAAAATGTATTATCTCTACACTTTTAAAATACTCTTGATATGAAACTCCAGATACAACTAAAGCCCCCATAATAAGAAAATATGCAACTATAATTGGTTGTAATAAAGTGTTTTTATTTGACTTTTCATAAATGATGATTCCAAGTTTAAATGAACCTAAAGTGATAAGTAACCAAAGCAATGGAGTGGTTGAAATATATTCTACTAAAGCATCTATATTCATTTTTTATTCTCAGTTCTAATTGTTAAATAATCCATAAGTTTAGCACAAAAAGCTAACGCTATAATCGTTCCAAATACCAAAGAGATACTAATAGCCCAAAACTCTTTAGTGATGATATCTAGTTGTGTTATGATTCCCATTGCTGCAGGGATAAAAAGTAATGGTAAATATCGTAAGTGTATTAAAACTGCATTATCTAAACTTTCGAAACTACTTTTTCTAATAATTAGAAAAACTAAAAGTAAAAGCATTCCTATAACTGGACCTGGTACTAAAAGATCAAATAATTTACTGATACATTCCCCTAAAAATTGAAATAGCAAAAGTGTAATTATCCCTTTTAGCATATTTTTTCCACTAAATTTGTATAGTTTGGTACTCCATTTTGAACAAAACTTTTATAAATATTCATTTTTACTTATCCTTCATAATTATATATAACTTAATATTATAACATAAATTATATGATGTATTTAAAAAAACTCTATTTTAGCTGTTGTAGAAAAAAGTTTAAATGGAAAATTAGAAATACAAAATATACAAAATGGAGTAGAGTTTACACTCGTTCTAGATAAATAGTAAAGATTTTTAGACAATAAAAAAGGCTAAGAGAAAACTCTTAGCCTTTTTTAGATAAATCACTATTTTTAATGACCTATTCCTAGTAATTGATACTGTAAATACCAAACACCAATAGATACAAAATAACCAATTACAATAGTCCAAGCATATTTCATATGTGAACCAAATGTATAAACACCTGGTAATTTACCCATAACACCAACACCAGCAGCTGATCCAAATGAAATCATAGAACCACCAACACCAGCAGTAAGTGTTACAAGCATCCATTGTTCAAGTCCCATATCAGGATTTGCTTTTAATACTGCAGACATAACAGGAATATTATCAACAATAGCAGATAAGAAACCAACACCAATATTTGACCATGTAGGTCCAAGTACTGAAGGATCATATACTACAGCTGCTAATGCTAACCAACCGATGAAATATAATGCACCAACTGCAGCTAAAATACCGAAGAAAAACATCAATGTGTTATTTTCAATTTTTGCAATTGACTCAAATACACCAAAACCTTTTCCATGTTTTCTTTTAAGTCTATAATCATACATTTTAAGTAAAGCAAGACCAAACATCATACCCCACATTGCTGGA
>Ga0193953_1000332_pt1 | contig 26541 bp, 20 predicted proteins | sample BB_4_MG_FD_140325 | JGI IMG/M metagenome (GOLD analysis project Ga0193953, IMG submission 140325) | Microbial mat bacterial communities from the Broadkill River, Lewes, Delaware, United States - BB_4_MG | ecosystem: Environmental > Aquatic > Freshwater > River > Microbial mats | place: USA...
GTTGTTTCACTGGGGGAGCCAACGGGCAGGACCCGTCAGCGAGTATGATCGGACTGAGGAACCCGGGACGGTCATACTCGCGCATTGATTATTCCTGCAGTCGCTCACTGTCCAGTGCTTCGGCCATTTTCTCGCCAATTTTCTCGGCGGAGAGGCCGAACAGGTTGTCGATGGTGATGAGCTCAAGGAAGGAATCATCCCAGGTGTAGCCGCTTTCCTGCATGATGTTCCGGATCCGCTCGTGCTTCCCGCCCAGGGCCTTTGATTTGGCGTGGAGGGGAATGCGTCCCTCTTTGAACGTGACGTTGAGGGAGAGGATAAACTCAATGACGTTGGCCTCTTTTGAGAGCACCGGAATGATGAGGGTGTTCTTGTCGTCCTTGTTGCCCTTGCCGATAAAGACATTGCCCTCGCGAACGATGATGCTTTTGGTTCCCTTGAGGCGGGGGTCGCTCTCCACGCGGGAGGTGATGTCGGTGAAGATCCCGTCTTTCTCTACCAGTGAGATGGTGGACTCGGGCGTGGCTTCACCAAGGAGGTTCAGGCCCTCGACGCGGTAGAGAAGAGATCCCATGATGCCGGAGATGACTCCCTGCAGGTTTCGGAGGACCAGTACGTTGGTGCTGGTGAGTTGGGGAAGGGTAATGCCCCTGCGTGCCAGCTCATCAAAAAGAACACCTTCAAAGGTCTCTGTGATGCGGCTGGTCCCCACGGTGACGGTTTTTGCCTGATGCTTGATGGCGTCCACCGGTCTTGCCATGGCATTGATGGCGCTTGAAAAGCACTCGAAGAGCTTGTCCAGCATGTTGGACGGGGTGCCCTTGCAGCTGAAGTCGAGCTCAAAATCCGCCGAGGGGAGTTTGCCTGCCAGGTATTTCAGCAGCAGGGTGATGTCTGAGGCGGTGTTGAAGCCGAGGATGGGGGGCAGCTTTCCATCTCGACGACTGATACGGAAATCTTTGTAGATCTCCGTGATCTTCTCCCGGAAATCCTTTTCCAGGATGATCTCATACAGGTTCATCCCCTTGGTTTCAAACCGCTTGATGACCTTTTGGATTCCTTTGCGGTGGTCGTACATGACCCGGGATCCCTCGTTGATGGAGAGCGCCGCGTAGTAACCCCAGATGTGCCCGGCCAGGGTGTTGACCACCGGGGCGAGGTGCTCAGGGAGGTGGGGAACGTGGAAAATGCTTTCCGCATAGCCGTTGAATCGTTCCTCCCCTTCGCTGGCGATGACGATGGGAATGGCTTTGTGGGCGTGGAAGATGGCGGTGTCTTTTATAATGTCCCCCAGGACACTTTCCCGGGTGCCGGCGGCGCAAACGATGATCAGGGGCTCCGAGGAGAGGTCGATGTGTTTTTTGTCCTCCACGAAGTCACTGGAGATGGTTTTGTAGCAGAGCTCACTGAGCTTGATGCGGATTTCGTCGGCAGAGGCTTTGTTGGCTCCGCTGCCCACGGCCGCCCAGTAGGTTTTAGCGATGGCGTGGGTAAAGGCCGACTTTTTGAACTCCTCGGTCATGGTAAGGACTTTTCGCATTTTCGGGGGCAGGCCGAGAAGCTCACGTATCTCTTCTGAGATGAAGCGGGGATCGCGTTTTCCAGTCTCGGAGGCCAGGTGCAGGCCAATAAGGGCCCCGGCCACGATCTGAGAGTAGAAGGCCTTGGTGGATGCCACGCTCATCTCGATGTCCCGGCCACTGCTGGTGTAGACCACCCCGTCCACCTTGAAGGTGAGGTCTGAGTCGCGTCGGTTGACAATGGCAAGGGTTGCGGCCCCTCTGCCCTTGACCATGTCCACCGCAAGGTTGGTGTCGGTGGTGGTGCCGGACTGGCTGATGGCAATGACCAGGGCATCGGCCATGGTGTCGCCGTCTCCGGTTCCCATCATAAAGCCGGAGAGCTCCGAGGCTTTTAAGGGGCAGATCTGGATGGAGGGATCTCCCAGATAGTGGGTGAAGAGATGGGCAATGGCCTGGGCCGCGATGCCTGCTGTCCCCTGCCCCACGAGGAAGATGCGCCTGATGGATCCTTCAGTGATGCGCTTGATGATGGCGGCAGGAATGGCCTCTTCGTTCAGCACGGTGTTGCAGAGTCCCTCGTCCCCTTCGATTTTCCATCGGTTTTGCAGGGTCTTTTCCACAGAGTCCGGGGATTCGGAGATCTCTTTGAGAAAGTAGTGGGGAAAGTTCTGGCGGTCGATGTCCCGGCTGGTGATCTCCGTCTCCATGACGGAGGATTCGGTGACATCAATGGGGGTGCCGTCGTAGTGATAGGAGCGGATACCCGCCTCTGCCCCGTCGACCCTTGCTTTGGTGCCGTCAAGGATCATGATCTGCCCGGAGACGGGGCTGCCGTCTTTTCCGGTAATGACCTTCTCGCCGTTGAGTTTGATGAACCGGGAGGTCTCCTCCACAAACCCGTAGACCTCTGAGACGGCGATGTAGTGGTCGTCGGCAATTCCCACGAAGAGAGCCTGGCCGCTGCCCTTCTGGGCAAGAAAGAGTTTTCCCGGGGCCAGGTCGGTCTGCATGGTGATGGCGTGGGATCCCTGGAAGTCGTTGACGGCAAGGCGGAAGGCCTCTTCGATGTCGTGCCCGGCCTTGAGGTGGGTCTCCACCTGCATGGGGATCACCTTGGTGTCCGTGGTGATCTCTTTTTGAAGGGTGTCGAACCGATCTTCGTACTCCCCTTTAAGGGGAACGTGGTTGTCGATGTCCCCGTTTAAGCTGACGTGGATGATTCCGGAACGGGGGATCCGGCCGTCGGTGTTCTGGTTGTCCACAGGGTGGCAGTTTGCATCGGTGATGGCGCCCACCGATGCCCAGCGGGTGTGGGAAGAGACGGTGAAATCACTGCGTGAAAAGGATGCCACGACCTTCAGGAGAAGGTCGATTCGGATCTGTCGTTTCAGAAAATCGACGTTGTCGCCCAGGCTGCCGATTTCTGCCGCTCTTTTGTAGACAAAGGCAATGGAGGTTGTGTTTTTTCCCTCTTCGACGGCCACGGTATTGTTGAGAAGGGTATCCCCTGAGGAACGCTCGGTAAGCCCTTCATCCAGGCCCTGCTTCTGCAGATAGGCTGCGACTGTTTTCCAATCCTTATTGGAAAAGGTGAACATCACTGAGATGCCAGCGGAGTCGCGTCCCCTTACCTCCAGCCGGTTGATGGCGTTCAGGGTGGTGTTGATTTTTTTGTAAGGGGCAATCCATCCGTTTCCGGACTGAAGAAGTTCGGCACCGGCAAGGTCCTGGACCTTTTTTACGTTTTCAAGGGTCTCCTGGGACAGGGACCAGGCGATGTCTTTGAGCCGCTCTATGGAGCCGGCCACGGCGTCGGTGTCGGAAGGGGAGAGAAATCCGGCTTTCTGGGAGAAGGCCTCCTCTTCACGCACAAGAAGCTCTCGGGCTGCGGTTGCCGCCTGGGTGAGGAGATCCAGGTTGGCCTTTTTTAAAATAAGGCTGGCGAAAAAATGATCCCCTTTAAGACGGTTGGCATCGCTCAGAAGGGATGCCACCTGGCGGGGCCCACCGAGGTAGTCGCCGGCAAGGTCTCCCTGATTCTCCATGAGGCAGAGAAGTCCCTGTGCGGACATGGCGTTTATGGCATCCATAAGAGATGGCATGGGGGCCTCGGAGGCGCTGCGTTCAAAGGAGACAAGACCTGCCAGGCCGCAGTGCAGGGTGGTGGGTGCATATGGAAAAAGAACCCAGGCATCGCCGGTGAGCCCCTGGGGGCGTCTGCCGATGCAGACGGTGGCGTTGAACATAGAGCGTAGGGCGGTCAAAGGGCGTGAGAGCGTAGGTGTCATGGGCAGATTCTCCGATGATGTATATGGGGCGCCTGTTATCCTGGGACGGCCATCAGGCCGGGGCGCGAGTCCTCTATGGGTGGGCTCCGTTGTGATGGTCCGGAGCGGCTGTTTGATTTTTGTCTGTTCTTTGCAGCCCGTCCATGGGCTGAAGGTTTCAAGCCTTATACCACACCTCCATGGGGCGGGCCTCGAAAAAGTGAGCGGCTTTTTATGTGTCGCTGGGGGGGAGGGCCTTTTTTGCCGTGGCAACACGGGGTTCTTCAGGGACCATAGGGATGCTGAAGTAACGCGTGATGGCCTTCCTTGCATAGGCGCTGGCCCGGGTGCCGATGTACTTCTGATGGCCCACCACCACGGCAATGGCCATGGAACGGCCGGTTTTCTTCTCTTTGGCGAATCCCACAAACCAATCCACGCGCACATCCCGTTCTTTGTTGGAGATAGATCCGGTTTTTCCGCCGAGGGTCAGGTTTTTCAGGATGGGGTCTCGTCGGTACCCGGAAAAACTTTTTCTGGCTGTGCCTGAGCGGATGGTTCGCTGCATCAGCTCGCTCAAGGTATTGGAGACCCGTTGAGGAAATGCGCGGCCCAGGCTCTGGCGTTGCGGGGCGTAGATCTCTTCACCATCAGTGGTCTGGACCGAATCCACAAGGTAGGGGGCTGGTATCTCTCCCCCGGTGAGGGCCGTGGCACCAATGAGGGCCCCGTGAAGCGGGGAGATTTTGGTGACACGGTTGAAGCCGCAGGCCACCTCCGCCCACTGGTAAGGATCTTCTCCGATGGACAGGGCGCTCATCTCCACCGGAAGGTCAAAATCGATCTCTTTGTTGAAGAGAAACTTGTCTCCGTAGCCTGAAAGATTTTCCCGTTTCAGCTTCAGGGCACCAAGTTTACCGAACACAGGGTTCACCGACTGGGCAAAGGAGTCCCGGAAGGTGATGGTGTTTGTGTATTTGTTTTTCTTCTCATTGATCTGGCGCTTGTATAGGGTGTACTTGCCCCCGTTAAAGGAGAGCCGGGTTGTGGGCGTGAGGTTCAGCTTTTCCGCGGCGGCCGATGCCGTGATGATTTTGAAAATGCTGGCGGCCGGGTAGCAGGCGGTGAGGCTGGGGTTGCCTGTGCCGTTGTCTTTGCTGAATCCGGCCATGGAGAGAATGCGACCCGTATCGGGGTCCACCGCCACTGCCGCCACATACCGGGGGGTGCCCCGCTTTCGGGCGATGTTTCGCTTGAATTCTTTGATGAGAAGGGACTGAAGCTCAAGGTTGAGGGTGGTGGTCACCGTCAACTCTTTGTCTCCCTGCTGAATGCGAAGCACCTTATGATCCAGTCGATCCAGGGGCTGGGAGTCAAGGAGGTCTCGCAGGCTGTCCCGGGAGAGAAGGTTGGGGTTGGGCTTCTGGGCGGATTCCTGGGGCTCGTCTGGTCGGTTCTTCACATGGGCAACACCTGCCACCACAAGTGCGATGAAAAGGGCAGCCAAAGCCACGGCAGCCAAGCCGCGCACCATTCCCTTTTTGAGGGTGAGGGTTCGTTGATTGAGTTTCTGGCGCTGCTTCAGGCTCTGCTGATAAGCTCGCCAGTCCTGTTTTTGCTGTCGCATAGATCTCGTTGGAGGTGTCGTGATGTTAACAGCGTTCTACCCGGGGGGGTGAAGGTATCGCTCAGTGGGGCGTCCGCTCGGGATGCCGATTCAGATTTGTGCGCCGGGTTTACAGACAGCCCGAAGGAAGACCCCTTCGGGCTGCGTTTTTTTGTGGCCCTGCCTTAAGCCTGGCAACGATCCGGGTGCTACTTGACAGGAGTTCCCGGTTTGAGGCCTTCCATGGCAAAGGTGGCCAGGGAGAGGTTCTTGCGCTTTGTGGCGGCAAGGAGCATGCCCTGGGACTCCACACCCATGAGATTGGCCGGGGCGAGGTTGGCCACCACCACCACCTGGGTTCCTTTAAGCTCTTCGGGGGTGTAACTCTTGGCGATGCCGGCAACGATGGTTCGCGGGGCTCCCTCGCCAAGGTCCACAGTCACCTTGAGAAGCTTGTTGGCCTTGGGGATGGGTTCCGCATCAAGGACAGTTCCCACGCGCAGGTCAAGGTTCTGAAAATCATCAAAGGTGATTTCAGGTTTTATCGGGTTGGCCAGCTCTTTTTTTACAGGGGCCGCCTTTTCCTGAGCCTTTTCTAACTCTTTCATGTCAATCCGGGGGAAGAGGGCCTTCACCTTGGTGATGCTGCCTCCCGGCGTAAGGGACCCCCATGATTCAAAGGCGGAGAGAACCATGGGCGTGTCGCCCGCCCCGAGGTGATCGAGCATGGTTTTCGCTGTGCCCGGCATGACAGGTGAGATGAGGCCGGCCACCACACGAAGGCCTTCCAGAAGGTTGTACATCACTGTTTTCAAGCGAGGGGCCAGGGTTTCGTCTTTCGCCAGGTCCCATGGGGCGGTTTCATCCACATATTTGTTCATGCGGCTGACAAATGCCCACACGGACTTTAAGGCCCGGTCAAAGGCGAAGAGGGGCATTTCGGTTTGAAACGCCTCAAGGGCGGCCTTGGCATCGGCTGAAAGGGAGAGCTCTTCCATGAGATCGCTGTCGGGTTCGGGAACCACACCACCGAAGTATTTGAAGCTCATGGCCACCACGCGGGAGAAAAGGTTCCCCAGGTCGTTGGCCAGGTCGTAGTTGATCCGTTTGACAATGGCTTCTTCGGAGAAGTTGGAATCGTGCCCGAAGGCCATGTCCCGCATGAGGAAGAACCGGTAGGCATCCACCCCGTACTTCTCAAGGAGGTACTCAGGACTGGCCACGTTGCCGAGGCTCTTGGACATTTTCGCCTCACCCATGTTCCAGAAACCGTGGACGTTAAGGGTGTTGTAGATGGGGATGCCGGCTGCCTGAAGCATGGTGGGCCAGTAGATGGCGTGGGTTTTCAGGATGTCCTTGGCCACAATGTGCTGCACCTTGGGCCAGAAGGTGGTGAAGTTCTCGCTTTCTGGGTAGCCAAGTGCGGAGACGTAGTTCAGCAGCGCGTCAAACCAGACGTAGGTGACGTAGTTCTCATCAAAGGGCAGGGTGATGCCCCAGGTGAGACGCGTCTTGGGCCGGGAGATACAGAGATCTTCCAGGGGCTCCTTCAAAAAGGAGAGCACCTCGTTTCGGTACTGTTTGGGTCGGATGAAGTCGGGGTTGGCCTCGATGTGGTCGATGAGCCACTGCTGGTACTTGCTCATGCGGAAGAAGTAGTTTGACTCCTTGATGCGCTTGGGCTCTTTTTTGTGGTCCGGGCATTTGCCGTCCACCAGCTCACGCTCCAGGTAGAAGCGTTCACACCCCACGCAGTAGAGGCCTTCGTACTCAGAGTAGTAGATGTCCCCGTTGTCGTAGATCTTCTGCAGGACATCAGCCACCACCTTTTTGTGGCTCTCATCGGTGGTGCGGATAAAGTGGTCGTTTTCAACGGAGAGCCTGGGCCAGAGATCCTTGAACAGAGCGCTGATCTTATCGGCGTACTCCTTGGGGCTGCAGTCGTTGAGTTCTGCGGCCTCGGCAATCTTGTCCCCGTGCTCATCGGTACCGGTAAGAAAGTAGGTGGGTACGTCGAGCATTTTGTGGAATCGGCTCACCACGTCAGCTGCGATGGTGGTGTAAGCATGACCCAGGTGGGGCTTGGCGTTAACGTAGTAGATGGGCGTCGTAATATAAAAAGGATCGGTCTGGTTCATGGATCTCATCTCTTTTCATCGTTTCGGTGTTGTCATTGCTGACCGGTCATGGTGCAGGCTTAAAGGGTAGAGCAAAAGGCCTCGGGCAAGAATCCGTTGCACGAAAAACAGGCGTTCGGAAAGACTCGTTTGGCGAAGGTGACGAGCGTCTTTTGCTGTAAACAAGTGACGTCGAGTCGCCAAAATGAGCCTTGTCTGTGCGCCTGTTCTTTAAAACCCTTACCCCTTGGGCTTGTCCTGCTTGACATTGGCAAGTTCGGCTTCGTATTCGCCTCCCTCATCCAGTCTTACCGTCAGGCGGTTGCCGATGACGTTGTGGCGAATCACTTTTCCGCGGCCTTTGTCCGTCGTGACGAACTTACCCACCTTGGGGTAGCACTCCTTGAGCTTCTTGTAGGTGCCATCTTCAAAGGTCAGGCAACACATGAGCCGCCCGCACAGGCCGGAAATTTTGGTGGGGTTAAGGGACAGCCCCTGCTCCTTGGCCATCTTGATGGAGACCGGCTCGAATTTTTCAATGAAGGAGGAACAACAGATTTCGCGACCGCACCGTCCCAAACCACCACACATTTTGGCCTGGTTTCGGATGCCCACCTGGCGCATTTCAATGCGCAGGCGGAACTGGCGTACGAGAATCTTGACCAGCTCGCGGAAGTCCACCCGGCCATCGGCGGTGAAAAAGAAGGTGAGCTTGCTGGCGTCAAAGGTGCTCTCCACTGCAAAGAGATTCATCTCCAGCTTCAGTTTTTCCACCTGCTTCTGGCAGAAATCGTGGGCTTCGGTTTCGAGGAGAATGTTCTTCTCCCGTTGCACCACGTCTTCGTCCGTTGCCAGGCGAAACACCTTTTTCAAGGGGCTGCTGGTCTCTTTTTTATTGAGAGGCTCCGGTGGGGTAGCCACCACGCCCAGCCCAAGCCCCTGCTCGGTGGTCACGATCACTTTGTCACCGACGTTGAGGACATAGGGACCGCTGTTAAAATCATATATTTTTCCGGCTGGTTTAAACCGAATGCCGACTACTTTTTCCATAAGGTTGTGCCACACTGCTTGGGTGTAAAAGGGTTGCTTGTCGCATTGGTCTGCGAAAGCACCGATATCCTGCCTGCATGGAGTCAATGGTCACGTACGGACCTGTCTCTGCAGCGAGATATGCCAACGGAAGCCTGAAAAAGTCAGCTCTGCATCAACTTCAATGCCATCACCTCCAGGGTGTGCCGGAGGACGGTGTTGCCCTCGATACGATCAAGGGTGTCCCGTACCGTATCGGCCATGACGGTGAGGCGTGGCAAGGCAAACCGGGCCGCATCGGCTTCCAGCTGCGGCATGAGATCGCGGTTTACCACACGTTCAGGGTCTATCTGGCACACCATCAGGTCGTGAAGGTAGTGCCCGATAAGGGAGAGAGACCGGATGGCCTTCTCCTTGTCCCGTCCCAGCACTTCGGCAAAGGCCAGGGCCTGGGACAGATCGCCCCGTCCCGGCAGGGGAAGGGCTGTAAAGAGCCAGTTGCGCTGAGTGAACCAGGCTTCCACACCGCCCTTACCGGACACCATGTCGCGGGCCCGGGCAAGGCTGCCGTCACTTAAGGCCGCCACCGACTCGGCTTGTTGCCGGGGAAGGGTTGCCTCTTCCATCAGGCAGCGTACCACCGTCTCCTTTGCAAGGGGGCGGAACCGGACCAGCTGACAGCGTGAGAGAACCGTGGGCAGAAGCTCCGAGGGCTGGCTTGTGGTCAGGACAAAAAAGGTCCCGGCCGGGGGTTCTTCAAGCACCTTTAAAAGGGCGTTGGCCGCTTCGCGGTTCATGCGTCCCGCTTCCTTGATGAGGATGACCCGATGGGTTGCCTCCAGCGGTTTTGCAAGCAGAGTATTGCATAGATCACGGATCTGCGCAATCTTGATATGGCTGCCGTCAGGCTCGATAACACGGATGTCCGGGTGGGTTCCTGCGGTGATTTTCCGACAGCTTCGGCAGGTGCCGCAGCGATGGGAGAAAAAGTCAGCGGTGGGTGGTGGCTGGGTCGTCTCGGCCTCTTGGCAGTTGAGGATCTGGGCCAGGGTCAGGGCCGCTTCCTCTTTGCCTGTGCCGGCAGGGCCGGAAAGGAGCAGGGCGTGCGGAAGGGTGTCGTTTTGTGCCATGGACAGGAGGTTGGAAACGCTCCCGTCTTGTTCTCGAAAATGCTCAAGCATAGATGTTGCCACCTGTCTGGGTGATGACGCGAGGTGTTCGGGTGGGAAACGTCTTTTTAAACAAAAACGGCACGTGACTCGGGACGGTTCGGGAGAATCTCCCTGTTGCTTACCGTCCCGGCAGTGCCTTGGCTGTTCCGACAGCTTGTCGGTGACACCGTCTGACCTTATATATAAAGGCGGACGGTGTCATACCCGGTGGAGGCGTTAGTAGTCGACGCGCTCCTTGAGCTCTTTGCCACACTTGAAGAAAGGCAGCTTCTTGGGGCTGATGAGAACTTTGTCACCGGTTTTCGGGTTGCGGCCGGTGTAGCTCTTGTATTCTTTTACGTAAAAGGAACACAGACCGCGAATTTCTACGCGGTCACCTCGGGTGAGGGCATCGGTCATTGAGTCGAAAAAGATCTGAACAACTTCCGCAGCTTCCGCTTTGGAAATATTGGCTTCGTTTTTCAGTGTGGAGATCAGCTCCAGTTTATTCATACATCCTCCTTAGAATACTAAGACTTATCTTTCAAATTTCTCGCCGGATCGGCGTAGTACCGCTCTTAAATAAACGTAAATCCATAGCAAGTCAAGGGGTTATGGAGAAGTTTTGAGCGGTTTGTGGAAAAAACTGATTTCCGGGGGCATTCCGGAATCCTGCAGGTGTCTCGGCGCGTTTCAGGCTCGCGGGTTGACGCCTCGTTTACGGGACGCGTTCAATGTCTGTGTCGGAGACATGCACCGCTGCCGATTGGCCCAGGATATCGATGTTCACAACGACCCTTCCCTGGCCCAGGTGCTTTGCAAAGATGCCGGTGAGCCCTTTGAAGGGGCCTTCGGTGACGATGACCATGTCCCCTTCCATGAAGGCTGCGGCCGTGAAAATCTCTTCCCCTGCATCGACCATGATGCGAAGGGAGGAGAGGGACTCCTCGGGGATGGGGACCGGGCCCTGGTTGCTGCCCAGGACACGGACCACCCCGATGGTTTTCAGGATGGAGAGGTGGGTCTCGGGGGTGAGACCCGCCTTGACAAAGACGTATCCGGGAAAGATCGGAACGTCTAAGATCACGCGACGGTCTTTTCTCCGGCTCGGCTTTTTCATCTTGGGGAGAAAGGCCTCAATGGACTTTTTAGACAGGTTATCGAAAACCACATTTTCAAATCGGCTCCGCGTGTGAAGGGCGTACCAGCAGCTCTCATTGGGGTCGACAAGTGTCATGTGAAGATCCTTAAAAGTGTGTCTCGGTCGTCCAGAGTGCTTTGGAATGCAGCGTTCTGCACGACCATGGGGTTAATCCGTGCTGTAGCTGCTGTCGAAGCCGCCAAGGCCTGTGAGCTCCACGCCGAAGGTGATTTTTGTGTCGTCGGTGGAGTCTTCAAACCGGGTGAAGACGGCCCAGCATGAGGCCTTGTAGGTCACGCCGCACTTTTTGGTGATGTCGGTGCCGTTTAACAGGTCCCGCTCGTATTCCATGTCCAGGTAGAATCCTCGTCCCAGCCCCATGTTCAGGGTGGTGACCAGGCTCTCCGAGGAGTCGTAACTTGCTGAAGGGGTGATGCCGAGGCTCTCGTGGATGCTCTCAAGGGGGTCCCGCTTTTTGCGGTGGCTGACGGTAAGCTGAGGTCCCAAGCCGCGGCCCAGGGTCAGGGAGCTGTTCTGGGTGAGGATCTCCGACTCGTACCAGCTCCAGGTTCCGTCGAATTTAAAGGAGAGGCCATCCACCGGGTAAAAGGTCAGGTCCGCATAAAAAGGCTTGAAGGGCTCCTTGGTAAGGCCGTTTCGCCATTCGGTCTGGTCGGTCTCCCGCTCCTCGTTGATGTCCCAGGTTTGGGAGAGGGTGCCGGTCACGAAGTCCCGGTAGGCGGGGGTGTCGCCTTCGCCCTTTTTCGAGGTCAGGGTTGAGAAGAGCTTTAAGGTGACATTGTTTTTTCCGTCAAGCTCATCCACGGTGTCAAAGGTCGGGTAGAGATCGTCGTCGAGGTCGTCCTGCCAGTCGTAGGTAAGGGTGGGCTTGATTCGGTGGCGGACCTTGTCGGCCCAGGAGGCCTCCGTGTTAAAAATGCGGTAAAACTCGGTGGAGAGGTCTGTTGTAAATTCAGGAACAGCGGCGGTCTGGGTGCCGGAGAGGGGGCTTGTGGCATCATAGGTGTTGGTGTCCCACCAGAGGCCGCGGAGCCCTGCTCTGGGGTCCACCGAGAATGCGCCGACCTTAAAGGGCATGTAAACCTTGGGCAGGACGTAGCTGCGCTCTCCGTCATAGGTGGAGCTTGTGAGATCCTGGCGGTAGAACTTGGATGCCCCTCCCTCCATGGAGTATTGGAGCCCCGAGGAGCCCAGGGCGCTTCGGGACTGGGTTACCGTCAGGGTGGGGAGTTGCTGAAGGGTGTTGTCGTCGGTCTCCTGGGAACGGGCGACCACATCATCGTTCCAGATACCAGAAAGGCTTGCGGTGAAGGCGTTGGTGGACTTGACCACGGAGAGGCTGTTGGTTCGCACCGTGTCGGTGTGGTCATCGATGCTGCGTCCCATGAACTCTTCCATGCCGTCTTCGGTGGAGGAAAACCCCCCGGGCCCGTCCTTGAACTCCCTCAGGTAATCCTGATCGCTGACCCAATCGAAATCGAGCTTGGCATTGAACCCGCCGGGAAGGCTCTGGTCGACCTTGCCCCTAAACCAATAGCGGTCGGTGTTGGTGCGGTTCGGGGTGCCGCTGTATCCGTAGTCGGACCCTGCGGCGGTGCCGTCATCGATTTTCCGGTCATTAAGCCCTTCGGCAAAGAGGATCCCCTTGGATCGGGGGCTGGCCATGTAGCGGAATTCTCCGCCGAGCCTTGTTCCCCGGTCTGCCATGTAGTTGGTGTAGATGGTGGCGTCCATGCTGTCCCCCAGGGTGATGAACAGGGGCTGAATCACATCGATACCCTTGCGTGAGGAGTAGCTTACCGTGGGGGGGAGGAGGCCGGTTTGTCGTTTGATTTTTACGGGGAAGAGGAGGTACGGCGTGTAGATCACGGGGACGCCGGCGGTTTCCAGCATCACGTGTCGGGCCGTGCCATAGCCTTCGATGGTGAGGTCGAGCTTTCTACCGGTAATGGCCCAGTCGGGGTTTTCCCCGTCGCAGGTGGTGATCCGGACCCGGTCGGCGGTGTAGCGGTTTTCTCCCCGTTTTTCAAGGGAGTCGCTTTGGATCCAGAGATTGCGGCTTTTAATGAAGACGGAGCCGTTGGTGATGGTTCCTTCCTGGCTCTCCATGGCGTAGGTGACGGCCTCGGCCGACACCTCTTCACCGTCAGAGACAAGGTGCACGTTGCCTTCCGCTTCAGCCGTGCCCTCTTCCAGATGGTAGACGACCCGATCGGCTCGGAGGGTGACGGAGCCATCGGTGACCAGGACATCCCCTTCTGCTGTATACACCCCTTTGGCAGAGTCGTGGGCCAGGCTGTCCGCGGTGATATTCACCGGGGCGCTTCCCGGCTCCGGAGCTGCCAGGGCGACGGAGGTAGAGAGGGAGAGAAGGCAAAGCAGGAGGAGCCATGTGAATCTGTGCGGAAAGACCATGTCGGAACGTGCCTGTGTCGTCTGTTGCCCCATGGGTAGTGGGGATGGGTTGAGCTCCCCAGTCTGTGCCGGCTTCGGCAGCTTAAAAAAGGTGCCGTGCCCGGTGTCTGCATGACTGGGTATGGGGGTTGCCGATGTATCGGAGGACGACTGCGGCTTTGACTTTTTGCGCAGTCATCACGTATGATGCCGTCCACAAACCGAAAGGGTCTGAAGGACTCACCCCAGACTTGCATCAAGGGAGTGTGTGGGGTTGTCTTCTTGCTATTTCCGGAACATGCCGTTGGGTGTCGTGTCGGTATGGTTTCGACAGCCGGCTTTCTGCAGGGCAGGAGCCTTTGCGAAGACACCAAGTTTAAACCCCGAATACCCTGAAAAGTCAAGCTGAACATGGTTTGGCGCGGTCTGTATGTGGGGTCTGTTGTGTTGAAAGAGAGCCTTGGGCTGCTGACTGTCTGACGCGTTGCCTGCGAATATGTCGTGTGCTGCCGGGGAACAGGCCCAACCCATATAAAAATGTGAATGTCACGTGTCCTGACGTTTTTACGAGGCCATCAAACGATACGAGTTGAGGAACAATTATGCTGATTACCCTTGAGGGAATTGAGGGCTCCGGTAAGAGTACCCAGATGAAGCGCATTGCAGCCCACTTGGAAACAAAGGGGCGGCGGTGTGTGCTCACCCGGGAACCCGGTGACACGTCCATCGGAAAAAAGATACGGGCGATACTGCTTGATCCGGAGAATGGGGAACTCACATCCCTTGCTGAACTGTTTTTATATGCAGCCGACCGGGCCCAGCACCTCGGAGAGAGGGTGCGCCCCTGTCTTGCCGCAGGGGATGTGGTGGTGAGTGATCGTTTCTTTGATGCGACCACCGCCTATCAGGGGTATGCCAGGGGCCTGGATCTTGAGGTGATAGAAAAAATTCATGCCATGGTCCTTAAGGATCTTCGGCCTGATCTCACCTTGCTGCTGGATCTTCCCCCCGAGGTTGGATTGAAGCGGGCCTTCTCCGCCCTTGAGTCCGGAGACCGAACCGTGGACGAATCCCGATTTGAAAATGAGGCCCTTGCTTTCCATGAGAAGGTGAGGCGGGGGTATCTGGCTCTGGCTGCAAAGGAGCCGGAGCGTTTTGTGATGGTCGATGCCACCCTCACGCCCGATGAGGTAACCGAAGAGATCCTGGCGGCCATCGATGCTCGATTGGCCCGGAGCAAGGGATGAAAAGGGTAGCGGTAATGAAGACCCATACGATATTGGATGCCATCGGCAACACCCCCCTTGTGGAGATTTCGCGCCTTAACCCCAATCCCAACGTCCGGATTATGGCCAAGCTGGAGTATGTCAACCCCGGGGGCTCCATCAAGGACCGTGCGGCCCTCTCCATGATTGAATACGGGGAAAACAACGGGCAGCTGACACCGGACAAAACGGTCATTGAGGCCACCAGCGGAAACACCGGCATCGGACTGGCCTTGGTTTGCTCGGTGAAGGGGTACCGGCTGAAGCTTGCCATGAGCGAGGCGGTGAGCGAAGAGCGTCAAAAGATTTTGCGGGCCCGTGGGGCCGAGATTGTGCTCACCCCCGGCCATTTGGGGACCGACGGCGCCATCGATGAGGTGACCCGGTTGGTGTCTGAGAATCCCGAACTCTATTACCGCAGCAATCAGTACAGCTCTCCGGCCAACTGGATGGCCCATTACAACGGCACGGCGGTGGAGATTTGGGAGCAGTGCGAGGGGCAGGTGGACTGCGTGGTGGCCTCCATGGGAACCACGGGTACCCTCATGGGGCTCTCCCGCCGCATGAAGGAGTATCGCGAAGGGATTCGGATCGTGGGGGTTGAGCCCTATCTCGGCCATGGTATCCAGGGGCTCAAGAACATGAAAGAGGCCCATGAACCCGGGATCTACGAACGCAATCGCCTGGATGTCAAGGTCAACGTCGAAGACGACGAAGCCTTTGAAATGACCCGCAGGCTTGCCGCAGAAGAGGGCCTCTTTGTGGGCATGAGCAGCGGTGCTGCCCTTGTTGCTGCCATCAGGCAAGCGGAGACCATGACGTCGGGGACGGTGGTGGTGGTTCTGCCCGACGGCGGGGAGCGCTACCTCTCCACCCACCTCTTCTCTGTTAAGGACAAGCCAGGCCCCATGCTTTGCAACACACGCACGGGGCGAAAAGAGATGTTTGCCCCGAAGGAGCCCGGGGTGGTGACGCTTTACTCCTGCGGTCCTACGGTTCACCAGCGCATGGATTTGTCCCTGATGCGTCGGTTTCTCTTCTCCGACCTTCTCAGCCGTTACCTGACCTTCAGGGGCTTTGCTGTCCGTCACATCATCAACATCACCGACCTGGATGACAAGACCATCGCAGGTGCTGTAGAAAAAGGGGTGCCCCTGGCTGAATTTACCGGCCACTGGATTGACCTTTTTCACAAAGATCTTGCCGCCCTTTCCATCAAGCCGGCCGAGGCCTGCCCCAAGGTGAGCGAGCATGTGGACAACATGGTCTTTGTCACCGAAGAGTTGCTGAAAAAAGGGATCGCTTACGAAAAGCTGCGCTCCGTCTATTTTGATATCTCCCAGGTGGAGAACTACGGGGCGATGTCCGGTGTCGATCTGGACAAGATCCGCCTGGGCGCCACCGTGGATCTTGACGAGTATGAGAAGGAAAACCCTCGGGATTTTACCCTGTTTAAGCGCACCAGCGGAAGGGAACGTGAGATGGGGGTCAGCATCGCCACTCGCTGGGGGCGGGTGCGGCCATCGCTTCACGTCCAGTGCGCGGCCATCTCCATGGCTTATCTGGGCGGGGGGTTTGATATCCATACCAGCAGCCGCGAGCTTCTTTTTCCCCACCATGAAAACGAAGAGGCCATTGCCCGTGGCCTCACCGGAGAGCCTTTGGCTCGTTTCTGGCTCCATTGCGACCGGGTCCTCGCCCATGGACGGAAAATGGATGGAAACGGTTCACGAATTACCCTTGAGGAGATTGAATCCCTTGGGTTTGATGGTCGTGTGCTACGGTACTGGCTCCTCTCCGGTCACTATGGGAAACCACTCAGCTTTTCCCCCGACCGCCTGGAAGAGGCCGCGAAAGCTTTATCCAAGATTGACGCTTGCATCAAGGCATTGATGGCGCGTGAAACGGGGCGCCCTTATGCCGATTTGGATCAGGTGGTGTACGACATTCGTCGTGGTCTCATCGATGCCATGGATGACGACCTCAACGTCTCCAGGACCCTTGCCGTGATTTTCCGGGCGATTCGTCGGATCAACGCCCTGATGAGTGAGGGGTGGATAGATTCGGATGGCGCAAAAGAGGTCCTTAAGATTTTTCGGGATGTGGACCAGGTCCTTGGGGTGTTTGATTTCTCGGCCGGGGGGGAATGCCACCACGATGAGGTGACAGGTCTCCTTGCAGAGAGGGCAGAGGCCCGTGAAAAAGGAGACTGGGGGCGATCCGATGCCCTTCGTGATCAACTGGAAGCCCTGGGGGTCACCGTCCGTGATGGTCGTGCCGTCAAGGCGATATGAGAATTCTCCTCTTAGGTTAAGTAGGGGAGGTTTGGCTGTGTCGTTGATCTGCGGCGGGTCGCTTTTGAAATGAGCTCTGAAAATAATCCGGTTTGTGAATCCTGAACCATACGAGCTGTTTGTCAGTTTTTTTAACGGTTCGGCTCCCGGCAGGCCTGCCGGAGGCTTATTTTTCACTGCGCCTTAACCAGGGCAGATGATAAGGAGCTGACCCGTCACAACCAAAGAAATACACCTTTTATATATTAAGGAAGCACTCCATGCGTGTACGATACTTTCCCCATACCCACGTTTCCGATGCCCTGGCCGATGATTTGAAACGACTGTTTGATGAGGTCGCCGTTATCGTTGCGTCAATAGAAGACCCGGTCCCCGACGGGTTGACAGCCCTGGGGCCGTCCCCCGAAGAGTCCGAGAGGCTCAGCGCTCTTCTTGCGGACTGGCGACGGTTCAGCGGGCTTCATCAGGAGGGGGTTGCCACCTACGCCATGGGGCTGGGCAGGCGGGTTGACCCTCTGGATGAGCTGCTTACCTCGCAGATCAAAAGTGAATTGTTGCGTCAGGTGGAGGGCGGTCCGGCAGAAGATGAGGGTGATGCTGCCCAGACGGCGGCCCGGGCGCTGCTCAGCCTGGCTGCCGAGTACGACCTGCGCAGCCGGGATCTTCAGCAGGACCTGGCCGAGATCGACAAGATGCAACAGGAGCTTTTGGATACCCTGAAAGGAGAGGTGCCGGAGCTTTCCGATTCCCCTGACCTTGCGGATCAATCCGGTGAGGTGAAGATGCTGAAACGACTTACCGCATGGGCCACCCTTTTTGTCGGAGAAGAGGGGGCATGCCGTGACCGGGTGTTTGTGACGGACAGTCGCGAGGCCATTGAGTTGGTTGAGGAATATGGATGTCCTTTAAAAGAGGTGGGGGTGCTTCGGCGGGAACATATCTCCGCCGATATCCTGGAAAAGCTCCTTGCCGGTGAGTCACTCGAATCGGTGGTCGGAGAGGGGGATGTAACAGGTGATGGACCCGTCACGGTAAGGATATTTATCACTGGTAGTGAACACCCGTATAATGTCTTTAACGAGTTTATTCAGCGGGCTAATGTTTCCTCTGTAGCGCGCCGCTCTGAAGGCATTGAAATTAATGGGAATATTTTATTTGTGTTGCTGGGATAGGCCTTCCATCGCTAGTGATCGGTTGGGTGCTTATTGGCAGGGGGCACTTTTTTTAAAACCATGTTGACAGCCCCTGCAAAATATATAATGAATATACCTGACTTCGACATGACAGATTATTCTCAGGCGTTTTGCGCCTGATTTTAGTTTGGGTGAGAATATAACTGAATAATTTTAAGGAGGCTTTAAAGATGGGTTTCGATCCTAAAGTAGACGCAGCAAAGTGCACCGGTTGTGAAGAATGTGTAGACGTATGCCCCACTGAGGTATTTGAGATGAAGGACGGCAAGTCCGATCCTGTAAACGCCGAAGAGTGCCTTGGTTGCGAAAGCTGCATCGAAGTTTGCGAATCTGACGCAATTGTTGTTGAAGAAAACTAGTTGACGTTTTCTTTATGAATCCCCGATACGCCTTTGGGTGTAGTCGGGGATTTTTTTTCCCGCCTTTTCGGACTCGCCTTTGAAATCTTCCTTTGAATACAAATAGTTTCAGATTATTGGTTTGGTCGCCGGTGGAACAACTACCTTGCCTGAGGAAGCAATCTGTGATACGTCGTTTTCTTATATATACCTCGTAAAAGTGGGATCATTTGGTTTATGAAACAGTATGTCATTGATGAACTGAGGCCCGAGGATCACGAAAAGATCAAAGCCTGGCTTGACGACAATTTGGAACACTCTCCCGTGGGAGACCTTTACTGGCTTCCTATTGATAAGGACCTTCTCAGTGAGGTTCAGCAGGATCACGCGGAGTGTGCCCCTCATGTGTTTGCCCTTGAACTGAGTCATGGGCGCCTTTCCTGTGAATTGCTTGTTCGAACAAGAAAACGGGTTACCTGTAATTGCATCGGTTATGCTTCCGATCGACAGTTCCTCTGGCTCGTGCGTCGGATGGATACCCTCTTTGAAGCCGCCGGAGTCCTCTCTTGAACGTGTGGAGAGCGGCTGCTGGCCTTACAATCCGGTCGACAATCGAAATGAAGAAAATGGGTGAATAGATGGATAACATGGTGTCACCGGAAGGCCATAAGGCCTTGAAAATCATTCCACTGGGAGGCCTTGGTGAGATCGGGCTTAACATGATGGTGATTGAGTACGGCGATGATGCGATTATCATCGATGCCGGACTGATGTTTCCGGAAGATTACATGCTGGGGATCGACATTGTCATCCCGGCCATGGATTACATCAAGCAGAACGCCTCACGTGTCCTTGCGGTGGTTCTCACGCACGCCCATGAAGATCACATCGGAGCTTTGCCGTACCTGTTGCGCGAAGTGGATGTCCCCGTATACGGCACCCCCTTTACCTTAGGGGTGGTCCGCAGAAAGCTCGAAGAGCAGGCGGGGTTGGGATCAGCCACCCTGAATGCCTTTCACGCAGGGGAACTCCTGCGCATCGGGCCCTTTGAGGTGGACCCCATCCGGGTGAGCCACTCCACGGTGGACGGGGTGGGACTTGCCGTCCGAACCCCACGTGGCGTTATCGTCCACACCGGGGACTTCAAGATCAGTCTTTCGGGCAAAGAATCCTCCATGACCGACGTGAACAGCTTTGCGCGGTATGGGGAAAAAGGGGTTTTGGCCCTGTTGTCCGACTCCACCAACGTTGAGAAGCATGGGTATACCATCTCCGACAGTGAGGTGGCTGACTCCCTCAGGCGCATCGCCTTTGATGCCGAAGGGCGCATTGTTGTTGCCCTCTTCGCCTCCAACGTGGCACGCATCCAGCAGATCGTGGACATTGCCGAAAAGAAGGGGTGCAAGATGGTTTTCTGCGGGCGCTCCGTGGAATTGACCGTTAAAATCGCCCGGGAACTGGGCTATCTTGATATTCCGGCGGGAATGGAGCTGGATATCCGGCGCATCAACGATTTTCCCGCCAACCGTCTGATTCTCGTCACCACCGGAAGCCAGGGAGAGCCCATGAGCGCCTTGGCCCGTATGGCTGCCGGGACCCACAAGCACATCAAGATCCGTAAAGACGATACCATCGTCTTCTCTTCCAAGATCATTCCGGGCAACGAAAAGGCCATTGCCGGCATCATCAACACCATCTATCGCCTGGGGGCAAACGTGGTGTATGAAAAGACGGCTCCGGTGCATGTCTCCGGTCACGCGCATCAGGAAGAGCTCAAGACCATGATGCACCTCACCCGGCCCCAGTTCTTTATCCCCATCCACGGAGAGTACAGGCACCTGGTGCACCATGCACGCCTGGCCCAGTCGGCGGGTATCCCTGAGGAGAATGTCATTCTGGCGGAAAATGGCCATGTCATCGTTTTCGACGATGAGGGCGTCCATGTGGATGGCAAGGTTCCCACGGGGCGCGTGCTGGTGGACGGCAAAGGGGTGGGGGATGTCGGGCGCAGTGTGCTCAAGGAGCGGCAGATGCTCGCCGAGGACGGCCTGGTGGTGGTGACCATCGTCTTTGATGAAGAGACCGGCGTCATCGTGTACGGACCGGAGATTGTCTCCCGGGGGTTTGTCTTCTGGACGGCCACGGGCCACCTTTTGGACGACGCCCAGTGCGTGATCCTTGAGGTGATCGAAGATATCGGCATGGACGCCCCCAATCGCACCGACCTGATCCGATCCAAAATTCAAAAAGCGCTGCGTCAGTATTTCAACTTTACCATCAAGCGTCGCCCCATCATCGTGCCCGTTATCATGGAGCTGTAGATTCGGATGAGAAAAGAGATCGCCGGTACCCTGCTGTTTTTTCTTGTTGTGTTGACCCTGATCAGTCTCGTCTCTTACAATTGGACCGATCCGTCCATCAACCATGCCGGCGCTTCTGCCGAGGTCCACAACCTCTTTGGCCTGCTGGGGGCCCACATTGCGGGCTTTCTCATCGGACTTGCCGGGATGGGGGCCTTCTGGATTCCGATTCTGCTTCTCATCGCCAGTGTTCATTTCCTGAGCAACCGGGAAGGGAAAAGCCTCTATTACATCACCGGAGGCGGGCTGATTCTGGTCTTTTCCACCGGTACCCTCCTGGCCATGATTTCAGGGGCAGACTACTACACCCTCTTTACCAACCGATTCCCCGCAGGGGGGCTGGTGGGCACCCTTCTTAAAGGGGCCCTCTTGAAATACACCAACCTCACCGGCGGCCTCATCATCATCAGTGTGGCCATTCTCATCGGCCTGATCCTCTCCACCGGTTTTTCGTTTATCGCTTTGTACCAATTCAGCAAACGCTGGATGGAAACGAGACGGGAGAAGCGCGCCCAGCTTCAGGTGAAAAAAGATCTCGAAAAGAGCGTGAAAACAGCCCGTACCAAAGAGCGGAAGATCAACCGCAAGGTGGAAAAACCCACCCCTGCAGAGCTCTCCGAGGTGAAAATCAAGAGTGTGAAGCCTAAAAAGGCCCACACAGCCACCGTGGCCCAGCAGGAAGAGTTCAGCTTCATGACCCCCAAGGGGGACACCAAGGGCTTTCGGTTGCCTACCATTTCGTTTTTGATGGATCCCGTCGAAGAGGAGGGGGCCGTTGTCGATAACGAGAGCCTGCGCATGCTCTCGGTGCTTCTGGAGAAAAAACTCGAGGACTTCGGGGTGAATGGCAAGGTGTCCGAGGTCTCTCCCGGTCCTGTCATCACCACCTTTGAGTACAAGCCTGCCCCCGGCGTGAAGATCAACAAGATTGTGAACCTCTCCGATGACCTGGCCCTGGCGCTTCGGGCCATCAGCATCCGTATCGTCGCTCCCATCCCGGGCAAGGATGCCATCGGCATCGAGGTTCCCAACGCCGTTCGCAGCAATGTGTGGTTTAAAGAGATCGTCACCTCCAGTGGCTTCATCAAGTCCAAATCCCCGCTTTGCATGTGCCTGGGCCACGATATCGTGGGCAACCCCATCTCCGCCGAACTCAACAAGATGCCTCACCTCCTGATTGCCGGCGCCACCGGTGCCGGTAAGAGTGTGGGGCTCAATGTCATGATTTCCAGCCTTCTCTTCAAATCCACCCCGGATGACGTGCGTATGATCATGATCGACCCCAAGCGCATCGAACTCTCCGTTTACAACGGGATTCCCCATCTGATCACGCCGGTGGTGACGGACATGAAAAAGGCCACCAATGCCCTTTTCTGGGCCGTGCGGGAGATGGAGCGCCGTTATGAGCTTTTGGCCGAGCACAAGGTGCGAAACATCGACCAGTTCAACAAGAAGGTGGAGAAGGCCAGCAAAGAGGCAAAAAAAGAGGACGATGAAGAGCCCCTTGAAAAACTGCCCTTTATCGTGATCATCATCGACGAGCTGGCAGACCTGATGATGGTGGCATCACGGGATGTGGAAGTGGCGCTGACCCGCCTGGCCCAGATGGCTCGTGCCTCCGGGATCCACATCATCCTTGCCACCCAGCGGCCCAGCGTGGATGTCCTCACCGGTATCATCAAGGCGAACTTTCCCACGCGTATCTCCTTTCAGGTCTCTTCCAAGATCGATTCACGTACCATCATCGACTCCAATGGTGCGGAGAACCTTCTTGGCATGGGCGACATGCTCTACCTGCCGCCCGGAACCGCCAAGCTCATGCGAATCCACGGGGCCTTCATCTCCGATGAGGAGTTGAACGAGTTGATTGCTTTCTGGAAAGAGCAGCAGGGCCCCGGGTATGACAGCTCCATTCTCGAGGCACCGCCCGAAGCGGCAGCCGCCGAAGAGGGAGAAGCCGATTACGACGAGAAGTACGATGAGGCCGTGGCCCTTGTGACCCGAACCCGGCAGGCATCCATTTCCAGCGTCCAGCGCCACCTGCGCATCGGGTACAACCGGGCTGCCCGGATTATTGAGGCCATGGAGCGTGACGGGGTCATCGGTCCCGCCGACGGCTCGAAGTCCCGGGAAATCCTGGTGGCGTCTTACGACGAGTAAGGTGCCTTCTACGGGCAGGGGATGATCCCCTGCACCCCATTATGCGAATGCTCCGAGGCCTCGTTCCTCGGCCACATCACATTCGTTGACGGGCTTCGCCCGTGGAGAGCCGATGAGCTGGTTCAAACTTCATTGGGCAGGACCAAAGGTTCCTTAGTCAATGCGAAGCCGAAAACCTGCTTGCCAAACCCAGCTCATATAATTGGCAAAAGTTTGGCCCTCGGCAGACCCGCCGGAGGCAACTTGATGCTTTTTATTCAATGATGTGATCGGGGCATACCCCATGGGGTGCCCCGTTTTTTTATCGTATATTTCAGGAAAGATGGTGTTGTATGGCTTTGAACAAATCATTGATCGACAGTGTAAAAGGCTTTTTAAGCGAGGAAGAGGGCACCCGTCTCTACACGTTAGCTGCAGAAGCATCCAAAATGGGGCCCTGCCTTGAAATCGGCAGCTATTGCGGAAAGTCCACCCTCTGGATCGGCGAGGCGTGTCGGGAAGCGGGAAGCGTTCTCTTTGCCGTGGACCACCACAGGGGCTCGGAAGAGCAGCAGAAAGGGGAGGCATTTTTTGACCCGGAACTCTGGGATGACACGGAAGAGAAGGTGGACACGTTCAAGGAGTTCAGAAGAGCCCTGGACCAGGCGGATCTCAACGACACGGTGGTCCCTCTGGTGTCAAAATCCACGGTGGCCTCTAAGTTTTGGTCCACCCCTTTGAGCCTGGTCTTCATCGATGGCGGCCATACCTACGAAGCCGCCTACAACGATTACGCCTGCTGGGCACGGCACATCGTCCCCGGTGGTTACCTTTTGATCCATGATATCTACGACTCCATCGACGAAGGGGGGCAGGCCCCCCACCATGTTTATAAAATGGCTGTTGCTTCGGGGCAGTACGAGGTGGTTGAGCGCATCGGATCCTTGGGAGTGCTCAGGCGTTATCCCTGCGGGTCTTTACCTGCGGATCTTCCGGAAAAAGATTATTAACTTCGTGGTTAGACGCGCCTTGGGACAAGACCAGATAAAAAGCTGGTAACTACTCAGCTATGCCTCCGGCGGGTCGCTTTTTGACATGAGCCCCGAAAATGATCCGGTTGATCGTTATGTCGAATACAGTTGGTACACCAACACCGTCGAAAGAGTCGAAATCGACCTCAAAACCGGTTCGTAAAACGTTTCAAAAGTTTGGGCCCGGCAGAGCTGCCGGAGGCGACAGTGACAAAGCGGGCACCAAAGGCCTTTGGTGCCCGCTTTTTTTATGGAGACGTCGTTTCCCAGAGTAGGGATGCGTCTGTTCGTGTGTAAGGGTATTGCTCACCTGAACGCACTCTGGTAAACTATGTGTATGTTTTTCTTCAGGAAAGGTTTTCTTTTAGGACGATTCGATTCCCAAATAACCCTTCCCTCCCTCTCTCAGAGCCTCTGCGCTGCGTAATGAACGACTCGCGATTCTTATATTCCGTCTTCCCACCAAAGGAATAACATCACAGCCTGTGCATAGTCTCTGACGTGTCGTTGCGAGGCGCTTTTCGCCTGATGTGGCTCTGCAGCCCTTGCCGTCAAAGACAAATTCGAGCTGAAGCAGTTATCCTGCTTATGTGTTTTTTCACGACACCACAATTTGCGAGGTACGAATGATGGTCGAGTTTATCTACGGACTTCTGGAGAGCATCGGTTTTGCCCATCCCCTGCACCCGGCAGTAACCCATGTTCCCATGGGGCTTGTCATGGGGGCGATTATCTTTCGCATGGGTGCTGTCCTTTCCCCCATGAAGCACTTGGCCCTGAGCGGTTACCACTGTGCCGTGGTCGGCCTGCTCGGGGTGCCGCCCACCGCGATTCTGGGGTGGATGGACTGGCAGTACCGGTATGGAGGCGAATGGGAGTTTTTAATCGGGTTTAAGATGGTTTTGGCCTTGACCCTTCTGGTTATTCTTACCTTGATCGTTGTGCTGGATGACCCGCAAGAACCGAAAGTGGACCTGCGAAGCCTGCTTTATGTTCTGGCGCTACTCAATGCCGTTGGATTGGGATTTTCCGGCGGTGAACTTATCTATGGCTGACGGAGGACGACATGAAACGTTTGTTTGCGATTTTTACTCTAATGGCGGTCATCGTGTGTGGCGCATCGTTGGCGGGTGCGGAGCCGTTCAGCCATACCCTTACCGATGGCCCCATGACATTCAGTTGGACAGTGGGGGATGGGGTGCTTCAGGTCAAGATCACTGGAAAAACCAAAGGGTGGGTCGCCGTGGGGTTTAACCCGGTAAAGATGATGAAGGGAGCCAACTTCATCATGGGGTATGTGAAGGATGGCAAGGTGAAGGTGACGGATCATATCGGAAACACTGAGAGGAACCACAAGGCCGATACCAAGTCCGGAGGGAAGAACAACGCCTCAAATACGGGCGGATCGGAAAAAGGTGGCGTCACCGAAATATCCTTTACCATCCCCCTCGACAGCAAAGATACAAACGACACACGTATAGACCCGGCGGCCATGACCACGGTACTTCTGGCCATGGGCGGTGGGCGTGACAGCTTCCGGTCGGTACACAGTTTTCGGGCGGTACATCGGGTGAACCTTTCCACCGGCGCAACAGAGAAAGTGAAATGAGATCTTTGGTTCTCATAGGGGGCTTTTCACTGCTCCTGGTGCTGGTGACGGCCTTACCAAGTGCTCCCCATGGTAATGAAACCCACGGTGGGAAGCCGGTGCCCGTGGCGGAAGAGGAGATACCTGTGGTGGTGGGGGTGGATGAAAAACCAGGAGACACCCTTCATACCGAAGGTCGGTGGTGGAATGAGAGGGGTGAACAGGTGGACCTTGAAGAGGTGTTGGACCTTCCTGCGATTTTGATCCCCGCTTATTACCACTGCCCCAAATCGTGCAGCTTCCTTTTGGCCTCCATGGCAGCGGCCGTTCGTGACCTCGACCTCTTTCCAGGGTTGGAGTACCGGGTGGTGGCCGTGAGCATTTCGGATGATGAGGACCCCACACACGCGGCCACGGCCAAGACGCAGTATTTTAAAATTTTAGGGGCAGGGTACCCGGAGGATGGGTGGCCTTTTCTGGTGGGCGACAAAGAGAGTATCGACAGGCTTTGTGAATCCATGGGGTATCGTTTCACGAAGAAAGGGCCCCACTCCTATATCCACCCCAATGTGGCCCTGGCCGTCGCTCCCCGGGGAAAGATCATCCGCTATCTCTACGGTCCTGACTTTCTAACCGCTGACATGAAAAAAGGCATAGAGGAGGCAGCGGAAGGGGTTCCCCGTGTTTCCATCCACAGGCTGGTGACGTTCTGTTTTGATTACGACCCCAAAAACCGGGGTTATGTTCTGAATGTGTATCGGACGATGGGGACTGTTACGCTAACCCTGGTGGGGCTCTTGTTTCTCTATCTGGTGGTGGCCCCCAGGGTTCGGCGTGTTCGAAGGACTTAAGAGCTGGTTGATAGGCACTATACCGCAGGTAAGAGCATTTAATGTCACACGTTTGGGGTGTGGGGCCGTTTCGGGCGGCTCTATCGTAGCTATTATAACGGGAGCATTCGTGATCATTGGAGCGTTGCCATGGAAAAGGCCCCCTCTTTTTTTGACACACCATCGCCCTCACGCTATTCCGGCGTGTTGTCCTGGCTTATCACCACGGATCACAAGCGCATCGGCTTGATGTA
>Ga0193953_1000335_pt1 | contig 26415 bp, 20 predicted proteins | sample BB_4_MG_FD_140325 | JGI IMG/M metagenome (GOLD analysis project Ga0193953, IMG submission 140325) | Microbial mat bacterial communities from the Broadkill River, Lewes, Delaware, United States - BB_4_MG | ecosystem: Environmental > Aquatic > Freshwater > River > Microbial mats | place: USA...
TAAAAGTCGTGCTTTAATGCTTCTTTTCTAAAATACGTAAACTAAATTAACTTCACTCACATGAAAAGATTAAAAGTAGAACAGTTAAGCAAGAACCTTCCCAATAAATTAAACCACTAAAAACAAACAAAAACAAATAAAAACAATTATCACTTTCAATTAAAGAAATAGGCATCAGATGCAGAGTGTAATTATAATACAAAAAATATTTGGAGTAGTTCTTTTCTGGAGATAAAGATGCATCTCAATTAATCAAATAACACAAAGAAAAACGCAGAAGATATAAAAACTTTAAGAACAAAAGCGAATCTAGATAACCAGTAATACCTGCTCTATGTTTTATTTTTATATATAGGATATAACTTATCAAAACTTCCCCTTAAAACTAATCAGGGGAAGATTAAGGTGGGTATTAAAATGTAGCTATCGTTTTATTTTTTAGGTGTCATACCTTCAGGCATTAACACAGCAATAACCTGCCCTTTAGCACAAATAATGTCGTTGGCTGATAAGGTTATATCAACAATAACTTTTCGTTCTTTCACTTCACTAAAACGGCCAACTAACTCCAATTCAACACCTTGTGGTGTGGGTGCTAAATAACTCACATTTAGCGCTCCAGTAACAAAACGTAATGTTGGAGAACTTCCCATTTCACGTCCTTGCGCCAGATAAGCCATAGCAGACGCGCTGCCTGTACCATGGCAATCAATTAATGAAGCAATCATGCCACCGTAAACAAAGCCTGGAATAGCAGTGTAAACCTCATCAGGCATATGATGGGCAATAGTGGTACTTGCGAGTAAGTTTTCTTTATCAATGTGTTGCCAAAAGCTCTTTAACTGATGTCCGTCATAATTATTTTTACCACAACCATAACAATGACTTAATTCTTCTGGATAACAATCTTGAAATGCTTTTTTATTCATTTTTCATCCTTAACTCATACACATTTAAATAGTATTGTTTGGGTATAAAATAACTTAACCAATGGTTCGTAAATCATCAATCACTTTACCATCATCAGCTAAAGTGCCTAAAGCGACAATTTCAATGGAACCTGTTAATTTAGTTACCTTTTTCAATGTAGCACTAATATGTTCAATGATCGCGGAAAGTTCAGCCTCAGAACTATTACTAGCGGCTAATTCACATTGTAAATGCATCTGGTCATTATAATTGACTTGCGTTACTGACAAGCGCATTTTTGCAATATTTGGAGAGGCCTGTCTAACTTTCTCTATTTGCTCCGCATGAACAAACATTCCTTTCACTTTGGTCGTTTGATCGGCACGCCCCATCCAACCTTTTATTCGCATATTAGTTCGACCACAATCACTTACGCCTATTTTTATTGCAGATAAATCACCTGTAGCAAAACGAATAAGCGGATAATCTAGATTAAAACTTGTCACCACTACTTCACCAATTTCTCCATCAGCAACAGGATCTAACGTTCCTGGGCGAACAATTTCAACGAGTAAATCTTCAGCAATAACATAACCATCATCACTTTTAGATTCAAACCCAATAAGTCCTACATCAGCGCTAGCATAAGCTTGTAACGTATTGATACCCGCAACATTGAATTCAGATCGAAGTGCTGATGGTAATGCTTCTCCAGTAACAAGTGCTTTAGTTACACTGCTTATATCTCGGTTTTCTGCTTTGGCTTTATCAAGCAATATTTTTAAAAATGAGGGCGTACCTGCGTAACCTTGTGGTTTAAGGTGTTCAATAATATCAAGTTGCAAATCGGTTTGCCCTGGCCCTGCTGGGATCACCACGCAACCACACGCTCTTGCACCAGAATCGAGTATAAAACCACCTGGCGTCAAATGATAAGATAGGCAATTTTGCACTAAATCACCTTTTCTAAAGCCAGCCGAATAAAAGGCTTGTCCCATTCGCCACCAATCATCACTCGTATTTTCAGGATCATAAATTGGCCCTGGTGATTGAAAAATGCGACCTAAATTGGCATTTTTAGCATTCAAACCACCTAAAGGAGAATTTTTTGCCTGTAACCTCACTAGATCTGATTTTCTGGTAATGGGAAGTTGTGCGAGTTGTTCTCGGCTTGTTATTTTTTCAGCATCAACATGTGCTAAAATTTGCTGATAATGTAAGCATTCTTGCTTTGCATAAGTGATAAAATCAGACAAGCGTGCCATTAAAGATTGCTCTCGCAATTCTGGATTTTGACACTCTCTTTCATAAAAATATTGTTTCATGGTAACTCGATTATTTTAAAATTCAGATAAATTACAAACGTCTCAGATGCTTACAACCAACGTTTACGTCGTTTGTAAGATTTTAAGTTTTTAAAGCTTTTACGTTCCTCATTACCACCACCTAAATAGAATTCTTTTACGTCTTCGTTACTTAGTAGCTGTTCTTGCGTACCATCAAGTACAATTTTCCCTGATTCCATAATATAACCATAGTCTGCCGCTTTAATGGCATAGTTGGCATTCTGCTCAACTAATAACATGGTAATACCTTGGTCTTTATTTATTTTTTTAATAATTCCAAAAACTTCTTTTACCAGTAATGGTGATAACCCCATTGAAGGCTCATCTAAACAAATCATTTTAGGACGCGCCATCAATGCTCTACCAATCGCAAGCATTTGCTGCTCACCACCTGATAAATAACCAGCAAGACCCGTACGCTCTTTCAAGCGAGGAAAATAATTAAATACCATTTCGATATCTTGATTAATTTGCGAATCTTTACGGGTATAAGCCCCTAATTTAAGGTTTTCAATTGATGTCATGTCTTCAATAATTCGACGTCCCTCCATCACCTGAAAAAGGCCACTACGTACCACGTCTTCTGCATTTTTCTTATCAATACGCTCACCCATAAAGGTAATATCACCTTTAGTAACCTCACCATATTCAGTTTTAAGTAAACCTGATATAGCTTTTAACGTAGTTGATTTGCCTGCACCATTTGGCCCAAGTAAAGTGACTACTTCACCTTCTGGCACATCTAAAGACACTCCGCGAAGCACTTGTATAACTTCGTCATAAACCACTTCAATATTGTTAACCGATAGCATAGGTGAAGCTGTTTTAATGTTTGCTGCCGCCTGTGACATAAAATATTTACTCCGTTGAAAATATAACTATCCTGCTTTTACAAGCTGGATAGTTATTAGATAATAGGAACGTTATGTGTTCCAACAATTATCAGGTAAGACGAGGATTAATAACCTAACCAGTCATCACGACGCTTTAAAGTCACTTGTGATACTTTTTCTATATCAACTTTACCGTTGACATAATTACCTTTATAAATATTAACTTGGTTAATACCACGGTGATCTTCATTGGTCCAGTTAGCGGCTAAACACACACCTTCTAAGCCTTTTGGTACCCAGTCCTTATGAACATACATACCTTTTTTAATGTTCTCACCTGTTATACCACCGTTATCTTTTGCCCATTCCATTGCTTCTTTCATAAAGTAAGTTGAACAAACGCCACGAATATAATGATGTACACGTTCTTTTTTACCTGACTCATCTGACATTTTAGAAATTTCACGAACCAGTTTCATACCTGGAACTTGATCATTCCAAAAAGGAGTCATCGTTGGGAATATATAGTCTTTGATTCCTTCACCGCCCGCTTCAAATACTTCTTTATCACCACCCCAAATATTTGACATAAGCTGAATATCAACACCTACGGTATTACAAGACTTCACTAATGACAGTACTGAGCCACCTAAATTACCGATATAGCCATAATTCGACTCTGAGCTTTTAATACTTAAACATTGTGCTTTAAAATCACCTGGTTTCATTGATATGACCACAGGAGATAACACGTTAAAACCTAACTCTTCAGCATATTCAGCACAAGCTGCTTTGGGTGCATTAGGGAATGGGTGATTAGCACCAATATGGGTAAACTTAGGTTTACCTGCCTTGCCTTTACTTTTCCAGTCTTCTGCTGCCCATTGCACTAAACCGCGACAAGCATCTGAATAAGAAGCACCATAGAAGAAGTTATAAGGTGCAGGTTTTTTGGTATTAGGGTTTTTTCCTGTTGGATCAGTTAAATGCCCAGAGTAAGAAGCTGAAAAAACTGGCGTTTTATCACGTGCAACAAAAGAAATTAATGCTTCCGTATCTGCCGTTCCCCAACCTTGCATAGCGACCATTTTTTTACGTGTTTTCCATTTTTTATATGACGCGATCGCTTGCGGTACTTTGTATGCGTAATCAACAGTTTCAGACTCAAGTATTGTGCCTTTTATACCACCATGTGCATTGATGTAAGCAAGCGAATCACGCACACCATCTGCGTAGTTTTTACCAACAAAAGCAGTAGGGCCTGACATGTCAGCTAAATGGCCAACAAACACAGAATCTTGTGCTTGTGCTTGGCTAGTAATGCTTAAAACAATACTGGTTGCAATTGAACTTAGTAATAATTTTTTATTCATAACTTTTTTCATGTGATGTTCCTTAAATTGTTGTTACCTTACCCACAGAAAAGTGAGGTAAATATTATTTTTATGCTTGCTTTATGTTACGCAGTTAAATAAACAACTATCCCCATAAATTTAACTGCGCATTATTCTCCATTACTTAGTAAATTATTATCTGACTTTTCAAATCAAAAATGATTAGTAAGCAAATGGGTAGAATTTCCAGTAATTTTTAATTTGTGCCCAGCGGTGAGCTAATCCTTCAGGTTCAAAAATTAAAAATCCTATAATAACTAGACCAATGGCCATTTCTTTAATATAAGCTAAACCATCAACAACCATGGGTATATTGCCCCATTCAGTCATTTTCATTATCTCAACACCACTACCTAACACTTCCGGTAAAAACACCATAAAGATAACGCCCATTAATGTGCCTTTTATTGAACCTAAACCACCAATGATAATCATGGCTAAGAATTGAATAGACATCATAATAGTGAAGCCTTCTGCCGAAACATAACCTAGATAATGCGCATACAATGCACCACCAATACCGGCATAGAATGAAGAAATACCAAAAGACAATAAGCGATATTTATTTAATTTAACGCCCATAATCTCAGCTGATAAATAATGGTCGCGCACAGCAACAAATGCTCTACCATCACGACTACGCATTAAATTACAGCCCCAAATAAACATAAACACTAATGAAAATAATGCCACGTAGTAAAAACTTTTATCTGTGTCAAAAGCAAAACCAAATAATGTTAATGGTTCAGCCATTGAACCAGCAGCGCCACCAGAAAACCATTCTGCCCTAGCAAAAAAATCTTCTATAATAAATTGTGCTGCTAAGGTGGCTATTGCTAAATATAGACCTTTAATGCGCGCCGCTGGTGCACCAAACATCATGCCAACGCCCATAGTTAAGAAACCAGCCAAAGGAATACATAAAAATACAGGTATATTAAAACTTGTATTTAGCCAAGCTGAGGCAAATGCACCAAAACCAAAGAATGCGCCATGTCCTAACGAGATCTGCCCGGTATAGCCCACTAAAATGTTCAGGCCCAACGCAGCTATACCCAAATATGAAATTTGAATAAGTAGCGTGATGAAATAGCCCCCCAACACTAAAGGTGCAAAACACAGTGCTATAATGGTTAAAATAGTTACCCAACGGATAGTTTTTGTTTCAAAAATTGTATTATCTTGTTTATAGCTAGTACGAAAGTCTCCGCACGGGCGCATAGTTAAACTAGACATAAATTACTCCTAAATAATTATTATTGTCTGTTAATTGGCGTTATATACGCTCAATATCTTTCGTGCCAAATAAACCGTATGGTTTGAACCAAAGAATAATTAACAACACATAAAATGGTGCGATGTCATACATATTGCCCACATGAAGATATTGACTATCGAAAAATTCAGCAACGTTCTCTAAAACACCAATAGTAATACCGCCTACAATAGCACCCACAATAGAGTCTAATCCTCCAAGAATAACCGCTGGAAAAACTTTAATCCCCATGATTGACAGTGAATCTGACACACCATTTACCATACCAATTACTACACCTGCAGTGCCTGATACTGTCGCGGCAATACCCCAACTCATCGCAAACACATGCTTTACGGATATGCCTAAACTTTGCGATACTTGTTGGTCAAAAGCAGTGGCACGCATCGCTAAACCATGTCTTGAATACTTAAAGAATAAGAAGAAGGCAACCATGATACACAGTGCAATAATCGTACTCATTAAATAAGCCATTTCGATATTTAAGCCAAAAATATTTATATTTTCAGTATCAAATACCTGCGGATAACTTTGAGGTGAAACACCAAATATCCATTTCATTAGAGCTTGGAAAAATATTGACAAACCAATAGTAACCATGATCACAGAGATAATCGGTTCACCAATCATAGGTCTTAGTACAATCATTTGTAGCAAAACACCAAAACCAGCCATAAAAACTAGCGTTAGCAAAAAACCAACAAAGAATGGTAGTTCTAGATAAATCAGTGATGCCCAACAAACCCAAGCACCAACAAGTAAAAATTCACCTTGGGCAAAGTTGACAATTTGTGTTGATTTATACACCAATACAAAACACATACCGATAACGCCGTATAGCAAACCAACAATTAGTCCATTGGTGACTAATTGAAGTAAGAGTTCAAAATTCATGATGCTTTCCTCTGTGATGGGTTATTATTAGATTTGGACACTGCACGACCATCGTTTTCAATTAACGTTGCTACCTTAAGTTGAGTTTGAATACGTGAGCTACCGCCATCTTGGAAGGTAATAACCGTATCAACATCCACCTTCTCTTTGTTGTCATAAATTGAAGTAATAATGTCGCCATATTTATCAGCAATAACAGTTCGACGAACTTTACGGGTACGCGTTAATTCACCATCATCAGCATCTAACTCTTTATACAATAAAATAAATTTATTAATTTTTTGAGCGTCTGGTAAAGTTGCATTTACTTTTTCAACTTCATCTGTAAGCTTTTGATAAACTTCGGGTAATGAAGCAAGGCTGGTATAGTTAGTAAACCCATAACCTTGTTGTTCTGCCCATTTAGATACAATAGAAAAACGAATACAAATTAGCGCACTTAGATAAGGTTTATCTTTACCTAAGATCACGGCTTCACCAATGAAGGATGAAAATTTCAATTTGTTTTCAATATATTGCGGCGAGTACTGCACACCGTTACTGGTTTTTGCCAAATCTTTAATACGGTCAATAATCACTAAATGACCTGAAGGCTTAACATATCCAGCATCACCTGTGTGCATCCAACCATCAATGACATCTTCATCGTAAGCTTCTTGGTTATCTAAATACCCAGTGAACATACCCACTGTTTTCGCGATAACTTCACCAACACCTTCTTTATCAGCATTAATGACTTTCACTTCGGCATTATCAAAAGCAATACCTACACTGTCATAATCTACATCATCAGCTTGATGTACAGTGTATGCACCGCAAAGCTCTGTTTGACCATACAATTGACGTAGCGGCACCCCGATAGTTTGGAAAAATCTGAAAGTATCAGGTCCCATGGCAGCACCACCCGTTGCAGCCGATTTAAGGAAAGTAAAACCTAATCTATCTTTTAGCGCGTTCATCAACAATAAATCAGCAAACCAAGAACGTTTCCCTTGGTTTTGCGCTTTCTCTGCAATAGCAAATGCATAGTCAAATAACTTTTGTTTCAGCGGAGTAGAGTCCATCATTCTCGCTTTAACATCCGCTAAAATGCCTTCCCAAACGCGTGGAGCAAGCAACACGAAACTTGGACCAATTTCTCGAAGATCAGCCATTAAGGTTTCTTGTTCTTCAACAAAGTTAACAATTTGTCTTGCTATTAAGGCTTGGCCAACAGCATATACTTGCTCCATAATCCAAGGCAGTGGCAGCACTGACACATAATTATCACCCGCTTGACGAGGATCAGCGCGCAAATAAGAACTACAGTGTTTAACAAAGTTACCACCACCTAAAAAAGCAATTTTAGGTTTAGAGGTTGTTCCTGACGTTGTACAATAAATAGCAGTTTCATCAGCATGAGTTGAATCAACATAAGCGTTATATAAGTCTGGAAATTTTTTATCTATTTCTTGGCCTTGTTGGTAAATATCTTCAATACTAATTAATCGCTTATCGTCATATTTACGCATACCTCGTGGATCACAATAAACAATGAATTTTACATCGGGTATTTCATCACCTAATTCCATCAATTTATCACATTGTTCTTCATCTTCTGCAATAACAACAGTCGCATTACTTTTATTCAGTAAATACACAACTTCTTCATGCAATGAATCTTGGAAAATACCAATGGAATAACAGCCCATCGCATGAGCTGAAATTTCACCCCAAACCCATTCAGGGCGGTTATCACCCAATAAGGCAATGGCGTCTTTAGGTTGCACACCTAATTTTCGTAAGGCAAGCGAAAGCCACTTAACACGGTTTTCATAATCTTGCCAAGTAAACTCGTTCCAAATGCCAAACTCTTTTTCTCGCATGGAAATATCATTAGGCCAGTTTTTAGCATTATGTCTGAGTATTTTAGGGAAAGTATCTAACTCTCCCATATCAAAATCGTTACTTGCTTTGAATGAATTTATTTTTAATTGGCTCGACATTAACTTGCCTCCTGTTCTTCATAGATATCATCTACTTCATCATCTTCTATACCAAGGTAAGCACGTTTAACATGTGGGTCAGCCATCACTTCATCAGGTAATCCCGCCATGAGCTTCTTACCAAAATCAAGTACCATTACTTTATGAGAAATATCCATCACTACACCCATATCATGCTCAATCATCACAACCGTGATACCAAATTCTTCATTTAAATCGAGGATGTAACGCGCCATATCTTCTTTTTCTTCTAAATTCATGCCTGCCATAGGCTCATCAAGCAGAATTAATTCAGGCTTTAGTGCCATTGCACGTGCCAACTCAACACGTTTACGTAAACCATAAGATAAAGTACCTGCGACAGATTTTCTGATATGTGAGATTTCTAAAAAGTCGATAATTTCTTCACAGTAACGACGGTGAGCAAGTTCTTCTTTCTGCGCAGATGAAGCCCAATACAATGGCCCTGTTAACCAGTTATTTTTCAATAAATGATGGCGACCAACCATGATGTTGTCCAATACTGACATATGACCAAAAAGGGCTAAATTTTGAAAAGTACGTCCCATACCAAGATCTGCCCTATCGTTTGGACGTAACTTAGTAACATTTTGATCATTGAAAATAATACCGCCTGAGTTAGGACGATAACGACCAGAAATACAATTAAGCATGGATGTTTTACCTGCCCCGTTAGGACCGATAATGGAAAATACAGAGCCTCGGGGAACCTCAAAGCTAACGTCGGTTAGCGCCTTAACACCACCAAACGCCAAGGAAACATGTTCTACTTTGAGTATTGACTCAGTCATACTCACTCTCCTAAATTAATTAAATAATATGTGCGTAATACACGCTCTTTGATATCCTTTCACCGTGATATACAGTACATCCTGTACATAAAAAGGGAGGGGGAATATCCCCCTCCAAAACGTAACAACAAATGGGAACTGTTACGTCAACAAGGTTTTGCTATAAAACTAAAGAATGTATCTCAATGAAAGCTGTGCATAGTTTGAATCAGCATCAAGAGTTTTCATTTTGAAATTACCCACTTCAACGCCTACAGCTAATTGTTTAGTTAAGTCTTGAAATAAGTTAACCCCCCACTGACTTCTATCCGCGCCAGAAACATCCGCTTCTGCAGCACCATAAAGTACAGTAGTTCGTAAAGTGTCTGTCCAATAATGACGGTAAGCTGCAAGATATGCTGTTACGTCTTCAACTTCTTCACCAATAACATCAGCAGCAAAAGCAGCACCTACATAACGACCTAACTCACCTTGATGGAATTGAAATCTGAAATCATCTTTACCAACCGTTTTAATACGACCAGCAATTGAAGCCCCAATAGCTGTTTCAGTATTACCTAGGGTTGTATTTAATTGACGCGCTAATGCCGAGAACGACACATTACCCCAATCGCCTTTTAAGTTATAACGTGCGGTAACATCTGGAACATTGTCATTGGCCGTATCACCGCCCCAAGTTTCAGGGTTTTCAAGTGATACTTGGAAATCACCCATGGTATAACGTATTTGACCTTGACGAATAAAGACTAAACCTAGTGTTGCACCAGCAAAATCAGCTGACTCTGGAATAGCACTTGTGTTCATGAAAGTTGACCAAGTTTGCCCTGCAAGTACATTTTTGTATTTGATAAACGCATGACGAATACGTGGATTAGCTGAGTTTGAAACGATTTCGTTACCGCCACCGCCCCAAAAATCCATTTCAATGAAGCCCATAACATCACCATGGGTATACTTCATGTTAAAGCGCGTTTCGTTAGCAAATAAGTTGAATTGTGAAGCACTATCATCAAGCTTAGCACCAGTGCCAATCCAATAAGGTCTATAGGCTACATCACCATCAACATAACGTGCGTCTACTTTTATGTAGCCGCCAAAAGAAATTTTATCGTCTTCTGATAACTTAATGTCATAACCTGCATTGGCAGTACCAGCTGCAACAAGTAAGCTTGACGCGAGTAATAAATTTTTAGACTTGGTAATCATTTTTGTTTCCCCTAGTTATATGTATTTTTGTTTCTATTTATTTTGATGTTCTTTTTTTCATTTGTTTTCTGTTTCCAAAAACATAATAGAACAGTACAAAAATCTAACAATCGGCAATAAGACTTAGCACCTAGTACTTAGTCCTTTAGTCGTAATTAAATAATGAACAATAAGTACTAGTACTTAAGTTTTAGAAATATAGGAATGTTTTAAGGCTGAATTATGATAAATTTAGAGCGTGTGATTAGTTCTGTGGAATGGGTATGTTTTCAAATTGGTTATTAGTTTGTGTTAGCATTGGCTATATCAGCTTATTGTTTCTCATTGCTTATTTAGGTGGCAAATACAGAAATAAACTTAAAGCTAAACAACAAACTATTATTTATGCTCTCTCGTTAGGAGTGTACTGTACATCATGGGGCTTTTTAGGTACTACAGCACAAGCAGCCAATCATTCATTTACCTATATATCAGTTTACTTGGCTCCCATTTTATTATTTGTTTTTGCTTGGCCTTTTATTCAACGCATTGTAAAAACCAGCTTACAGCTTAAAATTACCTCTATCGCTGATTTATTATCAGCACGGTTTGGTAAATCTCAAAATTTGGCCGTAATAATTACAATTGTTGTACTCATTGGTACTATGCCTTATATAGCACTGCAACTAAAAGCTATTATTTATTCCTATCAAATTTTACAAGAAACGCCCGATTTACCCATTTGGCAACTCGGACTCATTGTCAGCATTATACTTGCGGTATTTACCATTATTTTTGGCGTTCGTACCATTGATATTACTGAGCGCCATCCAGGCGTAATGATTGCCATAGCTTTTGAGTCTCTGGTGAAGTTAATTGCTTTTTTTGTGGTAGGTATTTTCGTTTGCTATATTGTTTACGACTCGCCATCAGCTATTTGGGAGTTATCAAAAGATCAACTCAATATAGATAAACAGTTTGAGTTTTCTAGCCTTGTGGATATGTTTGGGCTGTTAATTATTGTTATGTCTGCCTTTTTATGCTTACCTAGACAATTTCAAGTGATGTTTGTTGAAATAAAAGAACAGAAAACCAGTAGCATGGCTAGATGGCTTTTACCTATTTATGTGCTAATTTTTGCCTTTTTTGCTGGCCCACTTGGTTTAGCTGGTAATTTAAATTATGGAAATTCATTAGCTGCCGATGCTTACGTATTATTTTTACCGGCATATCATGGCCAAACATGGCTATCTTTATTTGCCTTTTTGGGGGCAGTATCAGCAGCCAGTTCAATGGTAATTGTTTCAACAATCGCCTTAAGTACCATGCTCAGCAATGAAATTGTCTTTCCGCTAATGTTTAAATATTCACGTCAGCAACAACACGATTTTAACCACTTTCAATCTCAACTCTTACTGATTCGAAAAGCGCTGGTTTTATTTGTTGTTTTTTTGAGTTACGGTTTATTACTGTTGTCGCCGCCCGATACCTTGTCTTCATTAGGAGAAGTTGCTTTTGGTGCTATAGCACAAGTAGGCCCCACCTTATTCGTTGCTTTTTATTGGCGCAAAGCCACGCTTGCTGGTGTGTTGATAGGCATAAGTAGTGGTTTTGCTATTTGGATATTGTTTAATTTACTCCCTCAATTAGGTGTGTACGATCATCCTTTATTAAACAGCGACTTACCAAAAACTACCGTTATCACGTTAGTTGGATTAGTCATAAACATTTTCTCCCTTTGGCTAGTATCCTTATTAACAAGGCAAAGTATTCGAGAGCAAATGCAAAGTAAATTTTTTTATAAAGATAGAAGCAATACTCAATGGAATCTTCCCGTTCAACCTAAAGTTGATTTGGTTGAGTTAGAGTTTTTACTTGCCCGTTTTATTGGTAAAGAAAAGGCTCAACAATGCTTTAAGCAATTTCATCGTCATCACGGTAACAAAAACAACAAAAAATTTAATGAAGCAATATTACTTCATGCAGAAACAACGCTTGCTCGTGTATTAGGCTCAGCATCAGCTAAATTAGTTACATCTTTCGCTATTAGTGGGCAAAACATGGCGTTTGATCAGGTCGCTAAATTAGTAGAAGACAACTCAACTCAGCAGTTAGAGTTCAGTCGTACGGTATTGCAAAGTGCTATTGAGAATGTTAGCGAAGGTATTTCTGTTATTGACAGTGGACTTAATTTAGTGGCTTGGAATAAACAATATATAGATATTTTTAATTACCCTGATGAAATTATTTATATTGGCTGCCCTATCAGTCAATTAATTCATTTTAACCTTAGTCAACAAGGTTATTTTATAGAAGATATTGCAAAACAGGTTGATAAACGTATTCAATTTATCAAAGCTGGCAGCCGACATAACTCTGAATATAAATTAAAAAATGGTAAAAATATTCACATAGAAGGTAATCCAATACCTGGTGGTGGTTTTGTGATGATATTTTCAGATATTACTAAATATCGCCAAACCGAAAAAGTATTAAAGGAAGAAAACACGGATCTTGAATCAAGAGTGCGTTTTCGTACTGTAGAGCTAGAACAAGCAAACAAAGAGCTTGCGCAAGCTAATGCTGAATTAGCACAAGCACAAGAAAGAGCAGTACAGGCTCATGTGAAAAAAAGCCAATATTTAAAGGCATGTAGTCATGATTTACTTCAACCTTTATCAGCCGCTCGATTATTTTCTTCATCCGCATCGTTAAATCCAAAACTCTCAAAAGAGGTACGTGAACAAATAAAACAAATTGATAACTCTTTAGAAATTGCTAATAGCTTACTGCTTGATCTTAACGAAATAGCGCGCATTGAAAGTGGTAATATCAAACCTAACATTGAAGCATTTTCCGTTAAACAAATCTGCGATATGCTATCAAGTGAATTTAGCGCTCTAACAGATGAGTACAATATTGAATTCCACTGTAAAACAAGTAAATTATTCATTGTTAGTGATCTAACTCTATTAGCCAGAATTATACAAAATTTTCTCAGTAATGCATTTCGTTATGCGCACACAGGCACACAGAATAAAATACATAAAGTATTATTAGGCTGTCGTAGACAAGGCGATGAATTGAGTATCCAAGTATTTGATAATGGTCCAGGAATTCCGCTAGAAAAACAAAAACAAGTTTTTGAACAATTCACCCAACTAAATAGTTCAAATTCTGTTGGTCCGAAAGGTCTTGGTTTAGGTTTGAATATTGCTCAAAGTTTAGCAAACATTCTTAATCATAAAATCAATTTAAAATCTAAAAGTGGTCATGGCTGTTTATTTAGCGTTAATGTGCCTATCACAAAATACAAAATAAAAGCAGAACAGCCACAACCAACAGCAAGTATGAATTTACAAGGTGTAGGTGTATTGTGTGTAGATAACGAGCAAGCAATACTTGACGGTATGTCAACACTCTTATCTACATGGCAATGTCATGTATTCACTGCAAAAACAGCACAACAGGCAAAAGCTATATATAAAAAGCACGAAGATGAAATTGATATTTTATTGGTTGATTACCAACTTAGCGAGAATAAGCCCGATGAACTAGCACTGAACATGGATACTTTATTAACTGAAAAGAGCTTGAGAGAATGCTCAATAGATAAAGTTAATGGTATAGAGCTTATTGAACAATTAAGGCTTATGAGCCAATATTCATTACCTGCCGTGCTGATTACAGCCACAACTGATGAGAACCTTACGTCGTTAGCAAAACTGCATAATATTAGTTATTTAAGAAAAATAATTAAACCCCTCGCCTTACGTGCTTTAATTAGTTCATTACTTACCAAGGAGCTAGCAAATAATTATTCTCACAACACTTTATAAATAAAAGGCAAATAATAAAACCTTCTATTCTGTCATATCGTGATTAAATGCACTTTGATTGAGCTGTAATTCATTCAATACAATAACCGCTTGAGTGCGATTTCGCACACCTAACTTTAAAAAAATAGTGCTGGCATGACTTTTAACCGTAGATTCAGATAACCCCAACTCATAAGCTATTTGTTTGTTCAATAAACCATCGGCAAACATTAATAAAATTTTATGTTGTTTAGGTGTTAATGATGCAATTTTATCTTCAGCTATGCTTGTTTTAGCATGACCGTTAAACTCACCGTCAGGCGTCCAAAGCTTACCATTAACCACTTCTTTAATAGCAAGCACCATATCAGAGACAGGCGTAGATTTTGGAATAAAACCAGCAGCACCAAAACTCATTGATTTGTGAATAGTTTCTTTATCTTCAAAACCTGAAATGATAACAACCCCTAAATTGGGATACATGCGTCTAATTGTAATAAGACTATTAAAACCTTGTGCGCCTGGAATATCTAAATCAAGTAATAATAAATCAGCATCGTTTACTGTTTGCAAATGCTGCTCAAGCTCTGGAATGGTTTGAGCATCAAAGATTTCGGCATCACTGAAGTGTGATTTTAAGGTAAGCGTTAACGCTTGACGAAATAAAGGATGATCATCCGCCAATATTATTTTCATATTTTTATACATAATTATACCCACAGCTTAATCGATTATAGTTTTATTTCGAACGATCAAGGCTTGTTAGATGAAAACTTTCTAGATAAGAAACACAATAACAAAATCTTTCTAAAGCTGCTACCTAGAAGTGTCATTTTTGTATTTCATATTAAATACACACGCTAATAAAAACCTAATTTGAAATTAATTAAAAATAAAGGTTGAATATTACACAAAACAGAGATACTGTACATACATACAGTTAATTTGTTTTTGCGTAATTTACAATACAGGTAATTAATAATGTTTAATATAAATAACAATAATATCAATATGTTAATTGATTCACATAATAATAACCAATCAATGTATATTAATTGGTTACAGCATACTAATGTTGCAAATCAGTTTGAACTATCTAATCAATATGCCACTATTTGTCAGCAACATAAGCAAGAAAAAAAATGGGTTTTATTTATTAATCCAGAAGAAAATTCAATAGAACAACTTGCTAAAACACACGGCATAGATGCTTCAAAAATATTAATGGTGAACTATAAAAGTAATGCAACAAATAGAGTAAAAATTGAATTAAAGCAAATTACATCAGTGTTAAGTAAAGGAAATTGTTCAGCAGTAATTTTATCAGATAGTGTCTTTGCGGCAGATGAAATAGCGCAGCTTGAATATTCGGCTAAATTAGGTAAAACACATTGCTTCTTAATGAAACAATGTCACTTACATTAAAACAACTCAGCAATGCTAAATTATGTGTAAGAACCAACGACTATAATTTAAAAAATTAAAGTCGTTGAAAGTCGTTGGTAGTCTTTTAAATAATTAGTTTATCACGCTAATACTATTAAGTTATAACGATAACTGTGATTTAATCCAATGTTTCACATTTCTATCTAACACAGCCATAGGTACTGCACCACCAAGTAGAACTATATCATGAAAAGCACTTAAATCGAATTTATCGCCTAAATCTGTTTTGGCCTGTTCACGTAATGATAAAATTTTAAGCATACCTAGTTTATAACCTAATGCTTGTCCTGGCCAAGTAATATAGCGTTCAATTTCAGCAATGACATCTGACTCTGCATTACCCGTTTTTTCACTCATATAAGTAATAGCTTGTTCACGCGTCCAACGTTTATGGTGCATACCTGTATCAACCACTAAACGTACCGCACGAAATAATTCAGCCTGTAAACGACCTAAATCACCAAAAGGGTCACTTTCATAAAGCCCCAATTCACTGGCAACTTGTTCACTATATAAAGCCCAACCTTCTACGTAAGCATTGTAAGGTGCTATTCTGCGTAAAAATGGAAGTGATGCTTGGCCCATATTCAAGGCAATTTGCCAATGATGACCAGGATTCGCTTCATGATACGTTAATGTTTTCAAACTAAAGGTCGGATTCGCTTTCATATCACGTAAATTAATCCAATAAATCCCTGGTTTGGAACCATCGACAGAAGGAGGACTATATTGCCCGCCTGGCGCTCCATCTTGAATTTCTACTGGGTAAGAACGAACTTCAACATTGTAACTTGGTTTTGTTTTAAAAATAGGTGCCATCTTTTGGGTAACTTCATCAATGTACCCATTAAGATCATTAAGCAGTTGATCTCGCCCTGCTTTAGAATCTTCATACAAAAAACGTGGTTCTTCGGTTAACGCAATCATACGCTCGCCCACTGTACCTTCTTTATAACCTTGACTTGAAAGTATTGAATCCATCTGTTTGCTAATGCGTGTTACTTCATCTAAACCAATTTTATGAATTTCATCTGCCGTTAATGAGCTATTACCTAATTGGATAATTGCTTCTTGATAATATGCTTCGCCATTTGGTTGCGCCCAAATCCCCGCTTCATTTCTCGCTTTCGTTAATAATTTTTCTGTTGCTTTCGTTATTGATTGATAAGCAGGATAAACTACTTTTGTCACTTGCGCGATGACCTGTGTTATTAATTGTTTTTTTCTCTCTGCTGAAAGTGAAGGAATGATATTAACTTTTTCAGCAAAGTTACGAACAAAAACATGTTTTTCAGGTTCTGCGCTAGTAAATCCTTTCAAGTAACGTATTGCCCCTGTCACCGTACTTTTAGGTGGTAGCCAATTTTGAGCGGCATCAAAAGCAAGCTTTTCTTCTACGCTTGCAACCATTTGTCCAAACTTACTTAAACGACTAATATATTCAAGTGCCTCTTGCTCTGTCGTGATAGGCTGATCATTTTGCATGATACGTGGAATATCAATTAATGGACCATTTATTTGATTCACAATAAACGGCGATAATCCCATCCACCCATCAATATAACCAATAGAAAAATCTTTATGTCCTGCGTAATACTGTGTTATATCAGCCATCACTTCTTGGTTATCCAACTCAACATCGCTTACCTGTGCTTGTTTAAAATGACCAATTTGAGCAGATAAGCTTGCTAGTTTTTGACGTAATTCAGCCTCACTGTTTGGACTAAAATCCGATAATTCACCATTAAATTTTATACTTACTTCGTCAACAGACAAGCCATACATTGTTGCTTCAGGTGCTCTATTACTAAAAAGTATTTGTGTTGCTTTCGAATATAATGCATTAATATTTTGTTGTGCTTTATTTTCAATTTTAGCTAGATCAGTAACAGACGGCTTACTAAGTTGCCCTACTGATGTGCTATCTTTCATGCCACTACAACCAGACAGGCTTAATGCCGAAACAATCGCGCAGGTGATTAATGTTAATTTCATTTTTTATCTCTTTAAGCTTTTTGTTTTTTTGATTACAACAAAAGGGTTGTATATTTACAATAGACAAATCCAAAGCGCATACAATAGGATGTAAATAAATTTTTACCTTTAAGGCATATCAATAAATTCTCCCCCTCAAAGAGATGATATTCCCTTAGAAAAACTCACGAATTTTTGTTATAATCGCGCGCTTAGTTTCGGCCTGTCATATTAACTAGTAATCTATAAATTATTATAATACCCAAAATACCGAACTATACGCTAAACAATATAATACCAAAAAATTGAGCCTATCTATGAACAATACACAGTCGCAAGCCTTATTTGATTACCCTAAATATTGGGCTGAAAGCTATGGCACTGCACCATTTTTTCCTATGTCTAGAAAAGAAATGGACGCCTTGGGCTGGGATAGCTGCGATATCATTATTGTCACTGGTGATGCCTATGTAGATCATCCTAGTTTTGGCATGGCAATTATTGGCAGAATGTTAGAAGCTCAAGGTTTCCGCGTTGGCATGATTGCACAGCCTGACTGGCGTTCAAAAGCGGCATTTATGGCCCTAGGTAAACCCAATTTATTTTTTGGGGTTACCGCAGGTAATATGGATTCAATGATCAACCGTTATACTGCTGAACGTCGTATGCGCCATGATGATGCTTACACGCCAAATGACGAAGGCGGTAAACGCCCTGACCGCGCGGTAACAGCCTACACTCAACGATGCAAAGAAGCTTTTAAAGGTGTGCCTGTTGTTATTGGTGGTATTGAAGCCAGTTTACGCCGTATTGCACATTATGATTACTGGTCAGACAAAGTACGTCAATCAGTATTATTTGATTCAAAAGCCGATCTATTGGTGTATGGTAATGCTGAACGTCCGCTTGTTGAAATAGCCCACCGTATTGCTAACGGTGAAGATGTAAAAAACATAACCAATGTTCGTGGTAGTGCTTTTCTTGCTAACCACGCTCTTCCAGGCTGGAAAGGTATTGATTCACGGGATATCGATAGACCTGGGAAAATAGACCCCATCCCCAATCCTTATGAAGAAATCACATCAACAAGTTGTAGTGAAAATGAATCAGCTGTGACTGAAAAAACTAACGAACTAGAAGATGTAACTAAAACAGCCCAAGTTGTAAATATTTCAGCGTTAAAATACAGCAAAAATACAACATGGAAGAAAAAAGAAAAACCTTGGGAAAATACCTACATTAACTTGCCTACCTTTGAGCAAGTAAAAGACAACAAAGTAATGTATGCCCATGCATCACGTATTTTTCATCAAGAAGTCAACCCAACATCGGCTAAACCCTTGGTACAATCTCATGGCAATCGAATTATCTGGCTAAATCCACCAGCTAAACCGCTTTCACAAGATGAAATGGACGGTGTATTTGGTTTGCCCTATCAGCGTGTACCACACCCCAGTTATGGTAAAGCGAAAATTCCTGCCTATGACATGATCAAAACATCGATTAATATTATGCGAGGCTGTTTTGGCGGCTGTACTTTTTGTTCTATTACTGAGCATGAAGGTCGCATAATTCAATCACGTTCACATGACTCTATCATTGCCGAGATTGAAGATATAAAAGAGAAAGTTCCTGGCTTTACTGGTGTTATTTCAGACTTAGGTGGCCCTACGGCCAACATGTATCAACTTAATTGCAAAAGTGAAAAAGCTGAAGCCACTTGTAGAAAGCCGTCCTGTGTTTGGCCAACTATATGTGGTCATTTAGACACAGATCATACCCCTACCATTGAACTTTACCGTAAAGCGAGAAAAGTTAAAGGTATTAAAAAAGTGCTTATAGCCTCTGGCGTACGTTACGATTTAGCAATACAAGATCCTGACTATGTTAAAGAATTAGCAAGTCATCATGTAGGAGGCTATTTAAAAATAGCACCAGAGCATACCGAAACGGGTCCATTAAACAATATGATGAAGCCTGGCATGGGAAGTTATGACAAATTTAAAGAAATGTTTGATCATTACTCAAAACTTGCCGGTAAGAAACAGTATTTAATTCCTTACTTTATTTCAGCCCATCCTGGCACTACAGACAAAGACATGGTGAATTTGGCACTATGGCTTAAAGAAAATGATTTTAAATTAGATCAAGTACAAAACTTTTATCCATCACCTTTAGCCAATGCTACAACGCTCTATCATACTGAGTTAAATTCACTGCGTAATGTCACCAGTAAAAATTTAGCAAAAGACGACGGTAAAATTGCTGTACCTAAAGGCGCAATACAAAGACGATTACATAAAGCTATTTTGCGCTACCATGATTCAAATAACTGGCCAGAAATACGCGCGGCTTTAATTAAAATGGGATTAAGTAAACTCATAGGTTCGTCGCCAAGTTGCTTAGTGCCCAAGGAAACACGGAATGAGCAACGCAATCAAGGAAATAATAGACAAAAAGGTAAAAATAATGCCCAAGGTTTTAAAAGTAGCCCAGGACAAAAAAGAAATAACACTAGCCATAAGCAGAAAGCAAATAAAGGGTTAACACGCTTTAGTGACGATCAATTTAAGGATCGTAAAAAAACAGCTAAACACAGTAAAAATAACAAGACTGAGCACCTCAAATCAGGTTTAACTGAAATATGGTCAGAACAACGTGTAATTAAAAACAAAAATAAGCAAAAATAGTTATTTACACGATAAATAAATTAACATTAGTGAAAAGTCACTAGTAAAACTCATTAAAAAATACAATTTAAGAGAATTGAAATAATATGCTAGCAGCAAACAACATAACACAACAATTTGGCGCTAAGCCTTTATTTGAAAACATTTCACAAAAATTTGGTGGTGGTAATCGCTACGGTTTAATCGGTGCAAATGGTTGTGGCAAATCGACCTTTATGAAAATTTTAGGGGGCGATTTAGAGCAAACTTCAGGTAATGTTAGTCTTGATACTGGCGAACGTTTAGGTAAGTTACGTCAGGATCAGTTTGCTTTTGAAACATCAAGTGTAATTGATACCGTTATTATGGGGCATACCGAGTTATGGGCTGTTAAAGAAGAACGTGATCGCATTTACGCGCTTCCTGAAATGAGTGAAGCGGACGGTATGCGTGTTGGCGATTTAGAATCTGAATATGCTGAAATGGATGGCTACAGCGCAGAAGCTCGTGCAGGTGAATTATTAATTGGGGTAGGTATTCCAGTGGCGCAGCATTACGGCCTGATGAGTGAAATAGCCCCAGGCTTTAAATTACGTATTCTACTCGCCCAAGCATTGTTTTCAGATCCCGATATTTTATTACTAGATGAACCAACCAATAACTTAGACATACATACTATTCAGTGGCTTGAAGAAACCTTAAATGCCCGTGATTCAACCATGATCATAATTTCACATGATAGACACTTTTTAAACAGTGTTTGTACCCACATGGCTGATTTAGATTACGGAGAACTCCGTGTTTATCCAGGTAATTATGACGAGTACATGCTAGCAGCAACACAAGCACGAGCACGTTTATTAGCAGACAATGCAAAGAAAAAAGCACAAATTGGTGAGTTACAAGCCTTTGTTGCTCGTTTCTCAGCTAACGCGTCAAAAGCAAAACAAGCAACCTCTCGTGCTAAACAAATAGATAAAATCCAACTTGATGAAGTAAAAGCCTCAAGTCGTAGTAACCCATTTATTCGCTTTGAACAAGAAAAGAAATTATTCCGTAATGCCTTAGTGATAGAAAACCTATGTAAAAGCTTTGATGACACACCTATCCTTAAAAATATTTCAGCATTGATTGAAGTAGGTGAACGCATAGCCATTATTGGTGAGAATGGTATTGGTAAAACAACATTCTTACGTACTTTAATGAATGATGTGGGTTATGAACTATCGTCTGGCGAATATACCTGGTCTGAAAATGTTAATATTGGCTATTATGCACAAGACCACGAATATGAATTTGAAACCGATATGAACTTATTTGAATGGATGAGTCAATGGCGTCAACCAACCGACGATGAACAAGTGGTTCGTGGTTATTTAGGTAGGCTGTTATTCTCTGCTGACGACATTAAAAAATCAGTTAAAGTGCTTTCTGGTGGTGAAAAAGGCCGCATGTTATTTGGCAAATTAATGATGCAAAAGCCTAATATTTTGGTACTTGATGAACCAACTAACCACATGGATATGGAATCAATTGAATCTTTAAACATGGCGCTAGAGTCCTACGAAGGTACCCTATTATTTGTTAGTCACGACAGAGAGTTTGTATCAACTATCGCCACCCGTATTATTGAAATAACGCCAGAGGGTTATAATGATTTTGCAGGGACTTATGATGAATACTTAGCAAGCCAAGCATAAGTTATAACATCAAGACGCTCAGAGTAAATGAATAATCAATTTACTCTGAGCTTAATAGAAAAACATTTTAAAATCATATTAAAAATTAAGGATTATCTTTGTTAAGTTACCGTCACGCCTTTCATACAGGCAACTTTGCTGATGTACTAAAACACAGTGTATTAACACTTGTGCTTGATTATATGTGCCGTAAAGAAAAAGGCTTTCATTATATAGATAGCCATTCTGGCGCTGGTATGTATCAGCTAGCAGGTGAATATTCTCAGAAAACAGGTGAATACAAAGACGGTATTGCTAAATTAGTTAATGAATCAAACCTTCCTGATGCATTGCAGCCTTACGTGAATTTAATCAAAGAATTAAATCCTACTAACAGCACAAACGAAACTAACAAACTCGATATTTATCCTGGATCACCTGGTATTGCCAAACGTTTTATGCGCCGCCAAGACAGCACGCATTTATTTGAATTACATCCAACTGATATTCAACATTTAAACGATTTTTGTTACCGCTGGAAGAAGGTTTTTATTAAACAAAGTGATGGTTTTCAAGGTATTTTAGGCTTGTTACCACCTCCTAACCGTCGTGGTGTTGTGTTAATAGACCCACCGTATGAACTTAAAGAAGATTATCACAAAGCCGTAGATACTATTGTGAAAGCCTACAAAAAGTTTGCTACGGGAACTTACATACTTTGGTACCCTGTTGTTAAACGAGAACAGGTGAATTCTATGGAGCAAGCGTTCATTCATAGTGATGTTAAAAATCTATTACAACTTGAGTTTTGTTTATCACCAGATACCGATGAATACGGTATGACAGGCACAGGGTTATTTATTGTTAATCCACCTTGGCAATTATCAAAGCAAATGACAAAAGTGCTACCTTATTTAAAAAATAAATTAGGTAATAGCAAAACTTATTTCACTATTAAGCAGTTAATTGCAGAGTAATCAAATTTACTCACTCTAAAATATCTAATACGTCATAATCAAAAAAGATAGGAATATAGATAACCAGCCCCTACTGCCATTGATAATATGACAAAGAGAAAAGCAACAATCATTTGATTTTTAAAAATAGACTTAAGCAAAATAACTTCCGTTAAACTTGCCCCTGCACTACCAATAATCAAAGCCATAACAGCGCCAAGTCCCATACCTTTAGCTGCTAATGCCGCACTTAATGGGATAACAGCTTCCGCCCTAATATACAGTGGAATACCGATAACTGCAGCAACTGGTACTGCAAACGGGTTAGCATCGCTAGCTACGTTTGCTACAAATTCAGTAGGCATAAAACCATAAATTATTGACCCTAAAGCAATACCACCAATGAGATAAGGCAAAACATTTTTAAAGTCTGTCCAAGTACTATTCCAAATAACAACCCACTTACTTTTAGGCAAAGTATCTTTACCACAAGCACTCGCGCAACATTTTGGCTCAGGGGTCATATAAGCTTCAGGTTTAACGTATTGCGCAAACCCTAATATTTCTAATAAATAGCCTGCCACAATCGAAACCCCTGTAGCAATAGCAAAATAAAATGCTGTCACTTTAAAACCAAACGTAACAAAAAATAACCCCATAATAATTGGGTTAAGTAATGGGCTAGCAAATAAAAATACCATCATAGTACCAAAGCCCGCTTTCGCTCTAAGTAATCCTTTTAAAAAAGGAATGGTAGAACAAGAACAAAAAGGGGTTATTGCACCAAGAAAAACAGCAATAATATACCCCTTACCATTTTTGCTACTCAATATATTTTCAATTTTATTCGGTGGAATATATAGCTGAAGTACACCTACGATATAACTAATAAGTAAAAAGAGTAGAGTTAACTCTACAGCCAAAAATGCAAACATATTTAATGTGTCAAACACCATATTTTGAGTGATATTCATTGTAATTTTTTAAGATTCCATATTTCTAGATTTATCGAATTATAAAGAAAAATGTATCGATGTCAAAACATTTCGAGTATTATCGAATAATAAATAAAATAAACCATTTTTTGGAAAGTATAGTGGAAGTAAAACTGGTTGCTAACATATTAAAAGAATTAGGTCACCCAACTAGGTTAGCAATCTTTAAACGTTTAGTTAAAGCAGGCGAACAAGGCATTTCTGTCGGTGCAGTACAAGAAGAATTAAAAATTCCTGCCTCTACCTTATCACATCATATCTCTAAGCTAGCCTCAGTTGGATTAATTAAACAAAGACGTGAAGGACGTACTCTTTATTGTGTTGTAGAATATAAAAAATTACTCACTGTTATCGATTTTCTACAAGATGAGTGTTGTATTGATGAACAGTCAGAACGATAAAACAAATGCTTAATGTGTTAAGATACAGGCAAGCATTTTATTTTATAAATTTCATTAGGCCAAGCTTAAAATTTAGGTAGGCTATCTACATGCAAACATTAAACCCTTATTTAACCTCAATACTTGATGAATTAACAAAATTTTTATCTGAGTACCCTTTATGTAATGAACACCAAATAATTAAGCATTTACAAGATAAAAAAATTATGCCTTTTCACCATTTTAACTTAGCAAATACAAAAGACTTATTTAGCGCCCACTTTCTTTGCATGCATGCACTCTACCATTTAAAAAAACAGTACCAGCTTTCGAATAAATTCACGTTAATTATTCAATCAGTGCTAATTCAGCGAGTTGCATTAAACAACTCCACGTCAAACAATAATAATGTTAAAACAGTGCTTGAAACCACAGATCCCCTCGAACGTTATTATCTCAATGCAAAACACTATTTTGATACACAAGAAGAAGAAATAACGGATCTGCTCAAATCATTTTGGCAACAATATATTGCACAAGACAATAAAAAAGAGGCACTTGAAATTTTAGCCTTGCCAAATGATGCTGATGCAAAAATGATTAAAGCTCAATATTTGCGTCTTGCTCAAAAGCATCATCCTGACAAAGGGGGATGCGTTGAACGATTTAAAGAAATCCGCGCAGCTAAATCAGTTTTAGATAAGATTTTTTAACGCATAACCTATATCGGTATAGATATTTAACTTCATAATTTTTATCAATCACTTAAAAATTAATTAGCAATTTCAATAAAGCGCGAAACCGATAGTACTTAGATATGATGCTACTTTATAAAATAGTTGGCAATCACATTTATTGCTTTGTAAATCGATGGATAATCTGAGCATACGCAAGCATGTTGTGTATGCTATCCAAAAGCTGATAATATCAGTGGTTATCGCCTATTAAATATAAAAGAATTGTCATGAAAACTTCTATTTTATCAAGCCCTATTATTGGCCCGATTGGCGCGGCTATTTTAAGTATTAGTGTAACGGTTAGTGCTGGCACAAATATCGCTGATGGCAAGGCCATTGTTTTGCCAGCTCCGCACGTTTCTATTTCAACCCATGATGCTTATTTCGAACATTTTAAAAAGCACTGCGGCAAAGCATATCAGGGTAAAGTTACAGTCGACAATGCCAGTGGCGACAGCTTTGCTAATAAAAAATTAGTAATGCATGTACGAAGATGTACTGACCGTCAGCTGCAAATTCCATTTCATGTTGGGAATGATGCCTCACGCACGTGGATTTTAACTAAAACAAACTCTGGTATTTCTTTAAAGCACGATCATCGTCAAGTAGATGGAAGTTACGATAAATCAACTATGTATGGTGGCCACACCTTGGATGCAGGTTGGGAGCGAGTGCAATCTTTTCCAGTTGATCAATATTCAAAAGAACTGTTTGTAAAACAAGGTATTCCACAATCAAATGGTAATACGTGGCAAATGTTTATTTACCCTGAAAAATTCACCTACCGCATGATTCGAGAAGGACGTGAATTTAGAGTAGACTTTGACCTAACCAAACCAATTACGCCACCTGCTGCGCCTTGGGGGTATAGCGATGAGTAATCTTATTTGAAAATAAAAAACATTTATCATGGGACATAGTTAATACAATTAATTGCCAATAAAAATAAAGAAAGCGTACTTTTGATACTAAGCCTAATGAACGCTTTGGTGGCATGTATGACGTGTATTAGTTCCGACTTAATCTGACACATCGACTTGAAAAGTTGAGAGTTACCCGTTTTTATTAAAGGTGTCGAATCTTTAATTTAAACAAAAAAAGGTAACTCTCATGTTGCATACTAACAA
>Ga0193953_1000337_pt1 | contig 26321 bp, 27 predicted proteins | sample BB_4_MG_FD_140325 | JGI IMG/M metagenome (GOLD analysis project Ga0193953, IMG submission 140325) | Microbial mat bacterial communities from the Broadkill River, Lewes, Delaware, United States - BB_4_MG | ecosystem: Environmental > Aquatic > Freshwater > River > Microbial mats | place: USA...
CAAATAATATAAATTCGGGTACTACATTAAATATTTAAGAACTCGAAGCCCTTATACAGGGAGTTTGAGCTTCAAAAATTGTCGATTTTTAAGGTTTTTGGGGGTTTTGGTGTTGAAGTTGGGGTAAGAAGTAGATGTCAAAGTTGCCACAAAACCACACCATCACCCAAGATAGCACAAACGGCTTATGTAGGGGCAATCCCTTGTGGTTGCCCTTGGGTATCCATAAAGGATACCCTTACAATTGGATGAAATGTATTAGCTCAACCAATTCTCATATTGTAATGCAGGTTCAAGCTCATCTAACACTGCAAAAAGATTATCATTACTGACCAATATTGCATTTTGAGCAACGGCAGTTGAGGCGATTAATAGATCCAAGTCATTTTTTTTGGCACTTTTTTTGGGGATACCTGTATGGTTTTTGTAGTTGAATTTCATCTTACTAAAATGCTCTGCACTCTTAAAGTCTAATGAATAAAGAGAGATATCCTCATCATTTTTTATCATATTCAAAGCATTTGTAAAAATATCTTTTAGCTCACTCTCATCTACACCAAAACTATAGATACCATAGGTAAGCTCATAGATACTCACAATAGAGATAGCGACACTATCACTATCTTCTAAAGTCTCTAATTTATCGACAATTTTTTGATGATAAGGCGATTTTGCATCCCATAAAAAAGAGATAATATCGGTATCTAAAATATATTTTTTCATTTTAATCTTGAAGTGTTTTTAGATCTCTAAACTCAAAACCATCTCGCATCTCTTGACTCGTTTTGGTTATATGCTCGGTAATTTCAGGAGTTGTAAGCCCACTCATCCTCTGAGCAAACTTACCCCATTTGCCTTTTTGTTTTTTTGGTTGATTCTTTGCTATAAACTCACTCTCCAAAAAAGCTACAAACATATTTTTGATTTCATCCACCGATGATGTCTTGATAAGCATTTCCACTTTGGGGTTATTGATTTTGATTGTACCTAAATTAAAAGTAGTCATGTTCAACCTTTTAAAATCTAATATACACTAAGTATAGCAAAAAAACGTAAAAAGTTAATGAACAACTTAACTTTAGTCCCTATAAAAAAATGCTACTACCCTAGATGACCAAATCGTCACCTATGGCAACAACACCTACCAATACAACGATGATGACTACCTCCAAAATGAAACCACGCTTTGATGGTGTAAATAGTAGAAAATACCTATGGACAAACCTCGCCACTCTCCTATGACCCCTATTCCTTGGTTTGTGAAACTCATACCATCTTCTAACTCTAAACTTGATAAAATATTGTACCTAGTCAAAATTAAAAGGGGGCTATTGTGCATCTAGTTAAAACTATTTTTGTTATTACTCTACTAACCATGACACTTCACGCATCCTATGAACGCTACTGCAACGCTCGATTTGGATTTTGTGTTGATGTGAAAAGAAGTTGGGGCAAAGAGCCAGCCCCTGCCAATAACGATGGACGAAGCTTTTTTGATAATGAAGGCTTTAAGATGAGTGTTTATGGCTCTTATAATGCTCTTGATCAAAACCTACGGGCTCATCAAGAGGGCTATAGAAGTGAATTGGATCAAATCACCTATCAACCCATCAAACATAACTGGTATGTCCTTTCAGGCTATAAAGGGAGTGAGATTATCTATATTAAAACTTTTTTAAATAACAAGACCTTCTATACGCTCTATATTCGCTACCCCAAAGCTTTGCAAGGACGTTATAACCCTATTGTCTCACGGCTCTCCAAATCATTTAATGCAACAGGTAGATAATGAATATTACTCTAAATCTACCTTCTATCTTGACGCAAATTGCCAAGGATATTGACCAAGTAGGTGGGCAAGCCATTGTTGTTGGGGGAAGCATCCGAGACTATTTTTTGAACCTTGCTTGCAAAGATTGGGATATTGAGATCTATGGGCTTGCTTCCATTGAGGAGCTTAAAAATATCTTGGCACACTATGGCAAAGTTAATTTTGTGGGCAAAAGTTTTGGTGTATTGAAATTTAACTTTGATGGTGAAGAGTATGACTTCTCTTTCCCTCGCAAAGAGAAAAAAGTGGGCAGTGGACACCAAGGATTTGAAGTGAGCGTTGATGGGATGTTAGGCTATCAAGAGGCATCAAGCAGGCGTGATTTTACCATCAACTCCATGGGGTACGATATTATCAAAGGTGATTTGCTTGATCCTCATGGGGGCTATCAAGATTTGCAAAATGGTATTATCCGCCATATCAATGCCACGGCTTTTAAAGAAGATCCTTTGAGGGTCTACCGTGCTATGCAGTTTGCAGGGCGTTTTGAATACCAGTTGCATAAAGATACCATCGCACTGTGTCAAGCAATGGTAAAGAGTGGTGAATTGGAGAGCCTATCGAGTGAGCGTATCTATATTGAGTTTAACAAACTTCTGCTCAAGTCCCCCAAACCCTCCATTGGCTTTGAGGTGATGTGCAAGCTGGGTATGCTTAAATACTTTCCTGAGCTAAAAGCTATTATTAATGTGCCACAAGCACCCAAATATCATCCCGAAGGGGATGTTTGGGTTCACACCATGATGAGTCTTGATGCGATGGTTGGTTTAATCGATAGAAAAGATGAAAGTGCCCTAAAGTATCTCTATGCTATCTTGTGCCACGATCTAGGCAAAGCCACCACTACCAAAATAATAAAAGGTAAAATTCGAGCCATTGGACACGAAGAGGCAGGAGTAGAACCCACCAAAAACTTGATGTATCGCCTTACCAATAACCACTCTTTTATCGACTCACTCTTGCCGCTTGTCAAACACCATCTTAAACCCTCACAGTTCTATACAGGGCGGGCCAAAAGCTCCGCAATTCGTCGTTTGGCTACTCAGGTTAATATTAAAGAGCTTATAATTGTGGCTAAAGCAGACTTTTTGGGACGAACAACAGAAGAAGCCAAAAGAGGAGAGTATAGAGCAGGGGAGTGGCTGCTAGAGCAATCCCAAAAACTTAAGGTCTCCACTAAGCCTCTAAGTAACCTTCTACAAGGGCGAGATTTAATTGCATTAGGATTAGAACCCTCTCCTCAATTTAAAAAAATTCTTGAAGCGATTTATGAATTGCAACTAAGTGGTAAAATCACAGACAAAAAAGAGGCATTGGAGCATATAAAACGAAACTTTATATAAATTGTGAACAAGCTTTTATTAAAAAGAGTATAATTTAGTTACAAATCAATTAGTTTTTAGATATAATTGCAAAAAAAATCATATATGTATGTATAATTTAGTAGGAAACTTAATGCAAAAGATAAAAAATATTGCGGTTATCGCTCACGTTGACCACGGTAAAACAACATTGGTAGATGGACTTTTACAGCAAAGTGGTACCTTTGAGGCTCACCAAGAGGTAGCTGAGCGTGCAATGGACAGTAACGACATTGAAAAAGAGAGAGGGATTACAATTCTCTCTAAAAATACGGCCATTACTTACGGAGATCATAAGATCAACATCATTGACACCCCTGGGCATGCCGATTTTGGTGGTGAGGTTGAGCGTGTATTGAAGATGGTTGATGGAGTACTGTTACTCGTTGATGCTCAAGAGGGTGTTATGCCTCAAACCAAATTTGTACTTAAAAAAGCAATTGGTTTTGGTCTTATCCCCGTAGTTGTTATCAACAAAATCGATAAAGATGGTGCTGATCCTGATCGAGTGATGGATGAAGTATTTGATCTACTCGTTGCTCTTGATGCTAATGAAGAGCAGTTGGAGTTCCCTGTGCTCTATGCAGCAGCTCGTGATGGATATGCCAAGTGGGACATGGAGGATGAGAACAAAGACCTCTCACCACTCTTTGAAGCAATTTTAGAAAAAGTACCCTACCCTATCGGTTCACCCGATGCTGATTCTCAAGCTCAGGTATTTACATTGGATTATGATAACTTTGTGGGACGTATCGGTATTACCCGTGTCTTTAACGGTAAAGTAGCCAAAAACCAAGAGTTGATGTTGGTCAAAGCCTCAGGTGAGAAGGTCAAAGGGCGTATCTCTAAACTTTTAGGATTTAAAGGACTAGAGCGAATTGATATTAATGAAGCTGAAGCGGGTGATATTGTTGCCATTGCAGGATTTACCGATATTGATGTGGGTGATAGTCTTTGTGATGTCAATAACCCTGTAGCCCTTGATCCTATGCATATCGAAGAGCCAACACTCTCGGTTGTCTTTTCAGTAAATGATGGACCATTAGCAGGAACTGAAGGAAAACACGTAACATCAAACAAGATTCGTGAACGACTTGCAAAAGAGGTAGAGACCAATATCGCTATGCGAATGGAGCCAATGGGCGATGCATCGTTTAAAGTTTCAGGAAGAGGGGAACTTCAAATTGGAATTTTGGCAGAGAATATGCGACGAGAAGGATTTGAGTTTATCGTAGCCCGTCCTGAGGTTGTGGTTAAAGAGGAAAATGGCGTTAAGATGGAACCATTTGAACACCTAGTTGTTGATGTACCCGAAGAGTTCCAAGGACCAGCCATTGAAAAACTTGGTAAACGAAAAGCAGAGATGACCTCGATGACACCGATGCCTGATGGAACGGTTAGAATTGAGTTTGAAATTCCTGCTCGTGGGCTTATTGGATATCGAAGTGAATTCTTGACCGATACAAAGGGTGAGGGGATTATGAACCACTCCTACTTAGAGTATCGCCCCTACAGTGGAACGGTTGAGAGTAGAACACCAGGGGCTTTAATCTCAATGGATAATGGTGAAGCGATCGCCTTTTCAATCTTTAACCTTCAAGCCCGAGGAGAGATGTTTATCAAACCTCAAGATAAAGTCTATAACGGTATGGTCATTGGTGAATCGGCTCGCCCAGGAGACTTGGAAGTCAATCCTCTTAAAGGAAAACAGCTGACCAATATGCGAACATCGGGAGCAGACGATGCCATTAAGCTTGTACCACCACGAGAGATCACACTAGAATCAGCAATGGAGTGGATTGAAGATGATGAACTTGTAGAGGTAACACCGCTCAATATCCGTATCCGTAAGCGACATCTTGACCCAACGATGCGAAAACGAATCCAAAGAGATAAGAAAAATGCCAAATAAGTAGAAGTTTTTATTATACTATTTATGGTATGATTACATAGAAATCAAAAATTGTTAGGGAAGGGATTGAAATTATGAAAAATATAGTTATTATTATTATCTTATTAGCGGGTGCATACTTTGTGGTTACGAAAGTAGTCGATAGTACTGAGAATTTAGAGACACAAAGCAATGAGATGCACTCAAGTTACTATAAGAAAAAAGTAGAAGATAAAGATAAAAAATATCATGTTGAAGACTCCATTGGTCAGATGGTCTTTAATGGAGTGGGACTCACTCTAGCTGAGAAAAAAGATATTTGGAGTCGAAGTCCTCTTAAAGAAGAGATGATCTCACACTTTCCAAAGTTTGACATGATGTATATGTTTACACGTAACCGAATTGAGGATACAGATTTGCGAAGAGCTGTCGATAAAGTGATTAAAGGGGTTGAGAATAAATACCTCTCAGGAACAATGAATGCCAATGATGCAAAATATCAACTTGGACTTATTAAGTAATCTATTTTTTAATCCTCTCCAACCACTCCGATAGGGTTTTTTCAAACCCTATCGTATTACTTTGATAAAAATTCACATCCATATTAAGATATTTTTGCTCTACCCATCCACCAAAATCATGGGGATATTTATAATCTTTAGAGTGGGTTTTGATATGTTCGGGTACGGCTCTATCATCAATGGCTGCTTCCAGAGCCTTGTTGATGGCTAAATACGCACTGTTTGACTTGGGGCTTGAGGCTAGATAGATCACAAGTTGCGATAGCGTGATACGAGCCTCAGGAAAGCCAATTTGTGATACTATGGTCAATGTTGAAGCAGCCAAATTTAAAGCATTGGGGTTGGCATTGCCAATATCTTCACTGGCTAATATGGCTAAACGTCTAGCGATAAACTCACTGCTCTCACCTGCATTAATAGCAAGTGCCAAATAGTAGAGCGAGGCATCAATATCACTCCCCCGAATGCTCTTAATCATAGCCGAAATCACATCGTAGTGTGAATCATCCTCATTGCTTCCTGCCCTTAGTGGCTCTTTACGAATCGATTTAAGCGTATCTATTGTAATGGTATCACTCATACTGTTGGCACTCTCAAGTAGATGCAACATCGCCCGAATATCCCCACTGCTTGAATGGATCAAATAGGCTTTAGCATCTTTTTGAATCTCTATCTTTTCACTCTTTAGTACTTTGTCCAAAAATCCCTCCATCGCCTCTGCTAAGATAGAGTGCAAAGCAAAGCTGTGCGAACGCGAACGAATAGCCGAGGTAAGTGAGTAATAGGGGTTTTGCGTCGAAGCTCCTAATACAATACACTCCATATCTTCCATATAGGGCAAAAGCACCTCTTGTTGGGTCTTGCTCATACGGTGGACTTCATCGATAAAGAGAATAGGAGTAAAGAGCGAATTTTGATACTGTTTGATAATCTCACGAATTTCACTCACTTTAAGAGTTGTCGCATTTTTTTCATAAAAAGGAGCATCGAGTTCTTTGGCAATAGCACGAGCAAGTGTGGTTTTACCTACTCCTGCTGGACCATAAAAAAAGGAGTGGGTGAGGGCATTGGCATTAACCATACGCGTGATTACCCCTTGGCTTCCCACAAGGTGCTCTTGTGAGATGATTTCACTTAGTTTTTGGGGTCTGTATTTTTGGGCTAAGAGCATAGGAGTTACACATCGTTATAAACAGAGCTATCTCTTTTAATACAAGTGTTTTGATCTTTCTCTCTATCCGCATGAACTCTCTCTACTCTTGTACTTCTTGACATGGAGTCTCCTTTTTTAACATTGGAAAAAGTATATCATGTTTAACCCGAAATATGCATTAGAAATTATGGTTTGAGAGTCAGTAACTTCTTATACCCTTCCTCAAAACTATATCTTTCTATATCTTTGGCAATCTCTTTAAGCGTTTGTGTATGTTTTTGCATCTGAGTAGTCGCTTGGAGTTTTTGTAAGCTCTCTTTGGCTTTGGGGTTGTAGAGTTCAAGCTGCTCTTTGAAGGTATGGAGCAATTTTTCAAACTCTTCATCTTCTAGTGTAATCGTCTCTTGAGTGCGTTTTTCCTCTTGAATGTTACCAAGTGATTTGAGTATGCGTCTAAGTGTGATGTCAATAGTCTCAAAATGTTTTTGTATGGCATGGATATTCTCTTCTTCACTGCTTTTTTCCAGCTCATGAGCAGACTCATAAAGCTCTATTGCTCCAATGCTACCACTAAGTCCTTTGAGTGTATGGGCAAGTCGCTTCATCGTATCAAAATCATCTGCATCGAGTGCTGCTTGGAAATTAACTACAAAGCTGCTCTCTCGTTTTCTAAATTTAAGCAACAACTCTTTATACTTTGAAACATCTCCCATCACACTTCTTAGTCCCTTGTCTCTATCAATGCCATCAAGGATGGGTAACGCTTCGCCATTGATTGTAGATGCTCTAGGAGCTATTGCAATAGGAAGTGGGTTTTTGGGTTTGATCCACTTTGCCATGGTGCTAAAGAGATGATAGGGGTCGATGGGTTTGGGGATATGGTCATTCATCCCTGCAGCCAAGACCGCCTCTTTATCCCCCTTCATCGCATTGGCTGTCATGGCAAGGATGGGTAGGTCTTTAAATTTGAGGTCTTGTCGAATGATTTTTGTCGCCTCATAACCATCCATAACAGGCATTTGACAATCCATCAACACCCCATCATACTCGCCACTTTGTACCATCTTAACCGCCTCTTGACCATTATGGGCTAGTTCTACTCCTATGTTGTTGTTACTAAGAATATCAAGTGCCAACTCTTGGTTAAGATCGTTATCTTCAACCAAGAGAATAATAGCACCACTTAGAGCTTGAATAGACTTATCAATATCTTTGCGAAGTCTATCGTCATGTTGATTGACCTCTATGCCCATTGAGACTAGCATTGCATCAAGTAAGATAGATTCGATAATTGGCTTTGAGATAAACGATGCGATATTGAGTCCTTTGGCTTGTAGCATCGCCTCATCCCTATCGTAAGCAGTAATCATAATAATAGCAGGAGTATGGATGATATTAAGGTCTTTACGAATCTTGCGGGTAGTCTCTATCCCATCAAGCTTGGGCATCTTCCAATCAAGAATCAAAAAATCATAAGGGATGTTACTATCAAACGCTTTGATTTTGGCAATCGCCTCATCACCGCTACTTGCGATATCGATGGAGAGTTTAAATTGGCTTAGGATATGGCTAAGTACCTCAATGGAGGTGGCATTATCATCGACAAGCAACACACTTTTGCCTTCAAGTGCTTGATAGGAGAGTTTGGGTTGTTTTTGGATTTGATGAGATTTTTCAAGTGTAACGGTAAAACGAAAGGTACTTCCTTTGCCAACTACCGACTCCGCCCATATTTTACCCTCCATAAGCTCCACAAGATTTTTTGAGATGGTTAGTCCTAGCCCTGTACCGCCATATTTGCGTGTGGTGGAGCTGTCTTGTTGCTTAAAGGCTTCAAAGAGGCTACCAAGTTGCTCATTGGGGATACCCACACCCGTATCGTTAATGGTAAAACGAAGCACTACTTCATTCTCTTTTTGAGCATGAAGACTAATGCAAAGCATAACCTCACCCCCTTGGGGTGTGAACTTGATGGCATTGTTGCCAAGGTTGAGCAGTACCTGACCAATTCTATAGGCATCCCCAATCACAAAGGTAGGGACATCGTGTGCTATTTTATACATCAACTCCACACCCTTCTCTTGGGCCCTGAGTCCCAAAATATTGTTGAGATCTTCTAAAAGCTCTTGGACTTCAAAAGGAGTAGCTTCAATCTCAAGTTTACGTGCTTCGATCTTGGAGTAGTCTAAAATATCGTTGATAATTTGCAATAGTCCCTCAGCTGATCGGTGTACCTTTTGGATATAGTTACGCACGGTGAGATCAAGCTCTTGTTGCAAGGCAAGATAGCTCATACCGATAATTGAGTTCATCGGGGTGCGTATCTCATGGCTCATATTGGCCAGAAAATCACTCTTGGCTTTGTTGGCTGCTTGTGCTTCGTTTTTGGCTGCAATGGTTTGTTGTTGAGCCTCTTGATACTCTGTCTCATCAAAATGTAGTCCATTGATAAAAAGAGGCACTCCAGAGTTGTTTCGAGCGATATTGGCATTGACACGAATGTAGCGTAGCTCTCCATCGGGGCGGATGATGCGGTAGTGGAGGTCAATATTGTCTTGATCTTTAAGTGCTTTTTCAAAGGCTTCTAACGTAGATGCAAGGTCATTGGGGTGTAGAAGTTTTGCCCATGATTCAAAGTCGTTATGAAAACTGTGCTTATTGACACCAAATATCTCCATAGAGCGAGCATCCCACTCCAGATAGCCTTTTTGAACATCAAAAAATATGGTTCCTGCCTTGGCTGAGGCAATGGCAAGTGTAGCTTTTACGTTTGCCTTTTTAAGCTCTTTTTCGTTTGCCTTGATGGTGGTAATCATGCGCTCAAAGCTCTCTTGGAGTTGAGCTATCTCATTGGTATTAGATTTTTGGATCTCAATATTACGTTCACCTACTCTAAAGGCATTACTGTAAGAGGCGAGTTGTTCAATGGGCTTGGCAATTCTATAGGAGATATAGAGTGCCAAAGCAATCAGCAATACAGTTAAAAAAACTAAAATAACAAAAAGCGATTGCAGTGAACTTTTTAGCTTCGTATATAGGGCATCGTATCTAATCTCACTGATGAGTGTCCAGTGTGTGCCAAATATCTCAATATCGCTGTGAATACCCATCACCTCTATATTATCAACAGAGGTGTAGGAGATAAAATGCTTCTCATGTCCTGCATGACTAGCGTGGTTGAGATTGGTCTCTCGCCACAAGCTAAACTGCTTGTTTTGGACTCTATACTCCAGTGCCTTGTTGTTGTATAAATCATTGCGAAGCAGCCCATCCTTACCTACTAGATAGTGGAGGTTCATTGAGTCTGCTTTTTGTAAAATATTCATAATAAAATCGGGCTTAATTTGCACAGCAAAGACACCAATAGTCTTGCCTTTGCTATCTTTAAAGGGGTGAGTGATAAAACCATTGATGATATTGTTGGAGGGGGCATACTTCTCTAAATCTGAAAAGATGCTCTGATCATTTTTGAGACTCTTTTTGAATGCTTGGGCAAACTTTGTATGGGCGTATTTACCATTGATTAGATTGGTACCAAGGTCAAGCTCTTTAATATAGCTGTAGATGATATTACCAGCCATATCAATTAAGAAAAAATCATAAATATAATCAACAGCATTCATGTTGGCTCGAAACTCTTTATCATACAGCTCTTCGATTATCTTGTACTCTGGGCTTTGAAGGGTTTGATTGATATCCTTTTTGCATTTGAAGAGTGCTTCAAGAGAGCGATAAAACGTTATAGTGTTTTGCTGTGAACCCAATAGGCTTACTTCAACCACTCGGTGCTTAAACCAGTTATTGATAAGCTCCGTATAGAGACTGTTCTCTTTGATCAATCGTGTTTTGGCAACCGATTGGATATTTTGCAAGTTGATACGATAGTCGATAAAAAAGAAGATAATAAGCGGGAGAATGGAGACAAGAAACATCCATCTAAAGAGTGTGAACCCAATGGAGTAGTGCCACGAGATGAGATGCTTCTCTATTTTCATAATGCTTTTTTTCCTTTTTTAGCCAATTTTTGCTTGGGGTTTACCAAAGTGATACCCTTGCGAGTAGGTAATCCCCATCGATTTGACAACATCATAGAGTGCTTGTGAAGCCACAAACTCTGCAACGGTCTCAATGCCTAAATCTTTGGCAAAAGAGACTATGGAGTGGACAATGGCCTGTTTGCCTGTATTGGTATCAATATCTTTGATGAGTGAGCCATCAATTTTGATAATATCAACATCAATTTGTACCAAATATTCAAAGTTTGAAAACCCACTGCCAAAGTCATCTATAGCGATCTTGCAGCCTCTTTGTTTGAGTTTTTTCAAAAAATCACTGGCAAGTTGACTATCACTTAACGCCTCAGTCTCTACAAGCTCAAAGATAACTTTGTGCGGTGTAGGGTGTTGGTCAATCTTTTCAAGTATGAAGGTGCGTGTGATGGGGTTGGAGATGTCATCCCAAGCGATATTGACCGAAATCTCTTCATCTCTATCTTTAAATTCACTTAGAGCCTGATGAATCACCTCTTTGGTCAAAAAGGGATAGAGTCTGGCTCTTTTGGCTGCTTCTAAAAAGATATAGGGCATTACAATGCTTCCATCTTCTTCAACAGTACGCACCAAAGTTTCATACTTGACGATCTTTTGCGTAGCATTATCAACAATGGGTTGATAGTGTACCTCAATGCGATTTTCACTAATTGCCTTATAGAGATTGGAGACAATTTCGATGTTTTTTTTGTTTTTGAGATGACCATCATAGGCATGGACTACGAGTGAGTTGTTCTCTTTTTTGGCTTCGTGCAGTGCCATGGAGGCTTTGATAAGAAGATCTTCATTGGCGTTTTTGACAAACCCAGCACAGACTTGAATCGAGACGCACAGTTGAGTATCGTCTTCTCTAACAGGAAAGAGCTTAAGATCAAGGGCATCAATAAAGACATTAACACACTCTTGAAACTCCTCGTAGCAGTCCCCATGAGCAAGTATGGCAAATTGATCCCCGTGTGTACGGTAGAGTGCTACATCGAGTTTGCTAAAGGCATCTGTGACCTCTTTGGCAACTTGTTTTAGGATATAATCCCCCTCTTTGTATCCATAATGCTCATTGATCTCATGCATCCTACATATATCAAGCAATAAAAGGCTCTTATTAGAATCCCCCTCTAGGTCTTGTTGAAGCCCTTTCATGTTTTTAAAGCCTGTGAGTTTATCGGTTGTATAGAGAATATCAAGCTCATTTTTAAGCTTATCAACTTCGTAGGCTAGCTCCTTGGTGATATTACTATTTGTTAGATGTGTTTTTACTCTAGCAAGAACAAGAGGCGGATTGATAGGTTTGGTAATATAATCAGCCGCTCCAAGTTTAAAGCCTCTCTCTTCATCAAAGGTCTCATTTTTTGCTGTTACAAATATGATGGGAATATGGCGTGTACTTTCGTAATATTTGAGTGTTTTACACACCTCATAACCGTTCATTTCAGGCATCATCACATCAAGCAGTATCAAGTCAGGCTGATTGGTTGATTTGGCAACTTTTATCGCCGCTTCTCCACTGGTAACAGCTTGAAGATTATATTCATCTTCTAAAACTCCCACCAATAGATCAATATTCTCAGGGGTATCATCAACAATTAAAATATTATAGTTTTTTTGCATATCCTATCCTTAGTCTAATTAAAGTAAACAAATAACTCTCACAAATATCATTATATAAAGTAAGTATATTAAGTTTTTGATTCTATTTTCCTTCTATCAAGGGGCTAAATTGATATATTTTCTTATTTTAAAATAACATTTGAGGTGTACAAGATTACAGATAATTAGTGTAAAATAGAAACAAAAAACGGGAGGTTCTTGGTGCATATGAGACACGTTGATATAGCCGTAGTGGGCAGCGGTATAGGGGGCTCTTTTATCTCTGCACTCAATCAAAAGCGTGATGTGGTACTCTTTGAGCAAGATTACAACCTAGGGGGATGTGCCTCTACCTTTAAACACAAAGGTCACTACTACAACGCAGGAGCGACGACACTTGTGGGGTATGAGCACAACCATCCAATCAAAAAGATGTTTAATCAGATCTGTTTCACTCCTGATCTTAAGCCCTCATCCGTTGCCATGGAGATACGACATGGCTCTATCACACTTGATCGAAGTACTAATTTTGATCAATTTTTAAAAGATGTTGATGAGAGCTACCACCATATCAACAACGCACTCTTTTGGAAAAAACTGCGAAGCATTGATGAGAAGTTTTGGCAACTCTACGATGAGATACACTACCAAAGAGGCTCACTCAAAGGTTACTTTCGCTCATTTAAAAGTCTATGGAAACTCAAAAGAGCCTTTGGTGCACATATTTTTAAGAGTGCCCACTCCTTTATAAAAGAGTCCCTTCCTGATATCTCAGATGAGTATCAAGCTTTTATCGATGCTCAACTGCTCATTACCGTTCAAGCAACATCCAAAGAAATTCCACTGCTCTCACTTGCCCTTGGGCTTTGCTACCCTTTTCATCAAGTCTACTACGCCAATGGCGGTATGGGTCAAGTGATAGAAGATATGCTCCACTGTGTCGATGTACGAAAACATGAGAAAGTTGTCTCTATCCAAAAAGAACCCAAAGGGTACAAAATTGAATCGACCAAAGGGTGCTATCTAGCTAACAATGTGATTCTTAACAGTACCGTCTATGAGAGTGCGAAGTTTTTCAAAGATCAAAAAATTCAAAAGTACTACAAGCGTTTTAAACGAAAAGATCAAAGTGCCTTTGTACTCTATATCAAACTTCGCTCCAAAGAGGAGTTTTTGCATCACTATCAAATTATACTCAATCAAATCATTCCAAATACCATCTCCCACTCCTTTTTTGTCTCCTTTTCAGACCCCGATGATGAAAGACTCTCAAAAGATGGATACTCAATTACCATCTCTACCCATACCCAAGCACTCTTTTGGAAAGGACTCTCAAAAGATGAGTACAAAAAGAAAAAAGAGGCAACGCAAGCATACATTCTCAAACGATTTTTAGAACACTTTGATACAATTGATGCAGAAGATATTGTTGATATTTTCTCTGCCACCTCGATAACCTTTAATCGCTACATTGGTCGTTTGAATTGTGGAGGAGATGTGATTAGTATTCGTAATCTTCTAAAGTTTCCCAGTACAACGACTCCTTTTAAGGGGCTATACAATGTAGGAGATACCCTCTTTAGCGGTCAAGGTTGGCCAGGTGTGGCTTTAGGGGTCAAAATACTCGATAGGATTATCAATGAGAGAAGTTGAACTTACCATTAGTGTGTTAGATTGGTTCTACATTATTATTATCGGTGCATTTTTTGGTTTTTTTATCTCACTGCTCTTCTATTTTTTAGATGAAAATCTGCGTCAAGGCGGTACCATTATTTTTGCTGTTGTCACGGCTCTATCCATTTCTCTGCTCTCAGCTGTTTTAATCAACCTCTCAAACGGCTATATTTTACCTAACATAAACCCTCTCTTTTGGTATCCCATTAGCTTTTTGTTCTCCTTTATTGCAGGTTTTTTGGGCATGATTGGCAGCTACTTCCTCTTTTATGATTTTGCGTATAAAATTATTGAACTGCTAAAACCCTATATCCTCTATATTGCTGTTACCACAGGGTTTTTAACCTTTTTAGTAGGGCTTATTTTGCATAAATTTATTGCCATGAAGTACCGTACAGAGGAGTTTAAAAACTCTCTTTTAGAGAGTAAAATCAAAACCCTAGAGGGAGAACTAAATCCCCATTTTCTCTTTAATGCCCTAAACTCCATGAGTGAACTCGTCTACATTGATCAAAAAAGAGCCGAAGAGGCGGTCTTGCACCTTTCACAATTTTTGCGTAATGCTATCAGCAAAGAGTCCCTCATTACGCTTGAAAGTGAGCTAAAGATGGTGCAAACCTATGTCGATATTGAAAATATCCGTTTTCAAGGACATATTAAACTCCACTGTAGCGTCTCTAGCAATGATATTTTAGTCCCCAAATTCTCCATTCAACTGCTTGTAGAAAATGCAATTAAACACGGCTATATGGGCAAAGTACTTAACATTGAAATTTATCTCAAAAATAAGAGTATAATCATTGAAAATGATGGTAAAATAGAGAAAATTAAACGCTTTGGCACAGGATTAGCCAACCTACAAAAACGACTTGAACTTCTAAATGTAGGGAGCTTAGAACACAATCAGAGTCACAATAAAATGAAATTTATTATTCAATTAAATAAGGAGATACCATGAGAGTTATGGCAGTTGATGATGAAGAACTCGCACTTGCACGACTTCAACGCTTGATTCATAAAGAGGGAATAAAAGATATTGATACATTCTTAGAGCCTCTTGAAGCACTAAAGAGTCTCACCAAAAGCCGTTACGATGTTGTTTTTTTGGATATCTCTATGCCACAGATGAGTGGCTTGGAGCTTGCCAATCGCATTATGGAGCTTGAGCCTAGCACTTTTATAGTATTTCAAAGTGCCTATGATGAGTATGCTTTAGAGGCCTTTCAAAGTGGTGGAGTGGGCTATCTACTTAAACCTATCGATCAAAACAATATCCAAAAAATTTTACAAAAGGCACTCTCTTTCCAACAAAATAGAGAGATAGAGACCAAACGCCTAATGGGCAAACGGGGCAACCGCATATACCTCATTGATATTAACGATATATTCTATATCAAAGCTGACCTTGACGAAGTGTTAGTACGTATCAAAGAGGCAGATGTCTATGTCAAAAAAAAGATAGGAGAGCTGGACAGTTTGTTAAAAAATCAAAACTTCTTTCGAATACACCGCTCCTACATTGTTCATGTTAAAAAGATCAAATCGATGGAGAGTGTGGAGCAATCCAAACTGCAAATTGCTTTTCACGGTATTGATGATACAATCACAAGCTCCAAAGAGGGAGCCAAAGAGTTTCGAGAGTATTTAGAAAGGGGGACTTTATGAAAAAAATCATTATACTACTGAGTATCATACTATCACTACTGCAAGGGGAAACAATGGACTCAATTTACGATATAGAGGTTAAGAGTATTGATGGCAAAAAGTTTACACTGGGCGAAAAATACAAAAACAGAGTCCTACTCATCGTCAATGTGGCAAGTCAGTGTGGCTACACCAATCAATATGAAGGGTTGCAAAAACTCCACGCAAAGTATCACGATAGAGGACTCAGTGTTTTGGGCTTTCCCTGCAATCAGTTTATGAATCAAGAACCCCAAGATGAGAAGGCAATCAAAAACTTTTGCATGACAAGCTTTGGAGTAAAATTTGATATGTTTAGTAAGATTGAGGTCAATGGTAAAAATACCCATCCGCTCTACCAACTGCTTAAAAAGAAGGCTACGGGACTACTAGGAAGTGAAGCGATTAAATGGAATTTTACAAAATTTTTGGTTGATCAAAAGGGAAGGGTAGTTGCACGCTATAGCCCCTCTACCAAGCCACAAGAGCTTGAAAAAGAGATAGAAGCATTGCTTAAGTAAAAGCAATGCCTCTTCATCTACTTAACCCAGATACGATCATACTCTTCTTGCGACAACTTAACAAGCTCTAACTCGTCTAAAAACTCATACAACTTTCGCCATCTTCTTGAAGAGGCTTCAATAGTACTCTCAAAACGTCCTAGTGTATCTTCGATAATTCTATCCATCAGTTCATTTTGTTTCTCTTTGGAGTAGTCATAATAGATCTGCTTTGCTTTTTGGGGCTCTTTTTGAAGATACGCCACCATCTCATTGGTCACTTCTATAAACTTTGCAATGGCTTCACCTTGAACCTCTACCGCCTCTTTGGTCGTTATCATCTCAAGTGCCGAGAAGTTGGGGTAGGGGGAGACAAACTGATCAATAAAGATATGCTCAAACCCCTCATACTCTGCTTCTATCCCTTCAAAATTATAAAAACAGAGCCATGCTCCATCAAAATCTCCCTCTTTGAGGTTTTTAATATGATAAAAGTCAGTCTCTACAAACTCTACATTTTTGCTATCAAGCTCAAATCCCTCTTGGTTGGCATAGCGTTTGAGTATCTCAAAACCTATCTTGTTGGTCACCTCATTGGATGCTGGGGTAGTAATACGAATGGGTTCATTATTGTGCAGTTTACCCACTGAAGCTGCCTTGATCATCACACCCCCGCGTGTCTCAAAAAAACACCCCAAAGAGGCAATGCCTTCAAAATGATGCTCAAAAAGATGCAAAGGCTCATTAACATGAATATCAATGGTGCCTTTTTTAAGAGCATCAAAGCCATCATAGTGCTCTTTTGGCTCAATAAGCTCCACCTCAACGCCTGCTTTTGCATACGCTCCACTCTCAACCCCTGCCATCATGGGTAGATGATCGGGGTTTAAAAACCACTCCAGTGCAATACGTAGTTTCATTTTGATTCTCCTTGATATAAATTACTATAGATTTTTGATTGCTGTTTGATATCATTACTCCATATATCGCTAATGACTGCAACCATATCGGGTTGATGCTCCATCACCTCACCCACATTTTGAGTATTGATACCCCCAATAGCACAAATAGGTATAGAGAGTTGCTTTTTGGCTTGGTCTAATATCTCTAAATCGATAATATTGGAGTTGGGTTTAGTAGGTGAATGAAAGAAAGAACCAAAAGCGACATAATCTGCTCCCATTGCCTCCATCTTTTTTGCCAATTGAAGGTCTCCATAGCACGATACACCCAAAATACCTTTAAACTTTTGCCGAATATCTTCAAATCGATGATGATCACTTTTGCCTATATGCAATCCTGTAGTTTTGAGTGTAATGGCAAGTTCAACTTTATCATTCAATACAAAAAGAGCATTGTATCTATGACAAAGTTCTTGCAGTTGGAAGATAGTACTTTGCAAACTGCTTAGAGGTGTTATCTTATCTCGCAATTGAACAATCTTAGCCCCACCTATTAGGGCTTTTTCAATTGATTGAAAGAGACTCTCCCTAGGTGTCAATAGATCATCACTGATAACATACAACCCTCTTAGGCTCTCTTTCGATGACATATCTCTCCTCCTTTTTTATGAAATATAGGTCCTTTTCCCTCTCCAATTTGAGGTGCGTTATTGATAGCCACATAGACAAACTTCTTGGCAATTGCCACGGAGTCTTCAAGAGATTTCCCCAACGCCAAATTGGCAGCAATAGCACTAGAGAAACTGCACCCCGTACCGTGCGTGTTGTTGTTTTTACTGATATAGGGAGTATCAAAGACTCTTTTTTCACGTTTGGTATACATCGTATCAATCGAGCGGTAGTGATTTTTCATCTCTAGCTTATGATTTTTTATCACCACTGAACAGGGTTGAGTAAAAATGGCTTCAAGTGAAGGCGTATGGGCAAACTCATATCCAAAAAGCTCTTTAGCCTCATAGATATTGGGAGTAATCACCCTAGCGTATTTAAAAAGCGATTTCATATTCTCTATAGCATCATCATTGAGCAGTTTTGAACCCGCTTTGGAGATAAAGACAGGATCAAAAACGATAGGAATATTCAAATCTTGAATCGATTCACGCACCACATCGATGATCTCATTGGAATAGAGCATTCCTATCTTAATAGCACCCACTTCAAAATCACTCAATACCGCATCAAGTTGCGATTTGATAAATTGAGGTGAGACGGGGTAGATATCCCTGACCCCTTGAGTGTTTTGAGCTGTCAACACCGTGATAACACTGGTTCCAAATACTCCAAAGGCTTCAAAGGTTTTAAGATCAGCTTGAATACCCGCTCCACCGCTGCTGTCACTTCCTGCAATAGTTAAAACTACCTTCATAATTGATCCTTTACTTTATGATAATAGCAGTTTATCGGTTATTGAGACTTTTTTGTATACCGTTTTTGTCGGTTTATAGAACAATACTATTTTATATTAACTTTAAATAAATATGTGGTATTATAATTAAAGGATTTATAATTATGAAAATGCGTAAAGTACATAAACTCTTTATAGAAGAGAGAATTGATAAAGCGAAATACGATGAAGTTGCTTCACTATTGAGAATTAATGCTTCTAAAGAAGAGCTTAAAGAATGGATAGATCACTTTTTGCTCTGGATGGGTGGTCTCTTTTTTATTACAGGAGTTGTTTTTTTCTTTGCATACAACTGGGCAGAGATGCACAAATTTGCCAAATTTGGATTGGTATTTGCTATCATTTTTTCTACCACATTAATAGCACTGGTACGCCCCCTTAGCTCCATCGTATCGCAAGTGGCTCTTTTTGTGGCGATGGTTGCTATTGGTATAGAGTGGACACTCTTTGGACAGATATACCAAACAGGGGCAGATGCGTGGAATCTCTTTGTGGCGTGGTCACTCTTTGGAATTATAATTGTAGCTACTTCAACGCACGTTTTACATTGGCTCACTTGGCTTGTTATTACCCATATTGCACTCGCTCTCTTTGCTACACAGGTACTTGAATTTGATGGCATTGAAACGATGATAATCATGGCACTCTTTAGTGCTATGATTATCGCTTTGTTCTATCTACTTATTCATAGCTACGCCATGCCACACTTTAGGTGGCTCTATGATCTCAATCTTGCTTATTTTATTACTCTCTTTACCTTGATTTTAATAGATGAGTTTATTGGCTACAGTGAGGCTATGAGGGGGCTTCTACTGCTCTATATCCCAACTATTTGGCTCTATCTTAAGCAGCACAATATGATTATTGTCTCACTGAGTGTACTCTCTCTTATCTTCGTCATTAGTTCTTTTTTTGTAATGTTAGCAGGTAGAGATGTAGAAACAAAAATTGTGATGGGGGTACTTAGCCTTATTGTCTCATCTGTTGTGCTGATTAACTATCTACTTAAAAGGATCAAAGATGCAAAGACTCATTGAAAAGGGTATCATCAAACCTGAAGATATTGAAGGAAACACCATCCCTTGGATTTCACATCTTGTGATATTTATCAGTACATTTTTAGGTGGTGTAGGGATTATATTTGTACTTGGTATTATGCGAATTATTAATGAAGATACCCTCTGGATTTTTGGCTTAATGGCTTTGGGAGGGGCAATATTTATTGCCAAAGGTGGCAAAAAAACCATCGAAAACTACTATACAACACTCATGCTGATTATTGCAGGAGAGATAGCTTTTATCGTAGGTCTAAAGGTTGTTAGCTCGTTAGATACTACAGCCATGCTGCTCTGGTTAGCCTCTTTGCAAATTGTACTTTTTTTCACCATTGATGATTATATTCAAAGAGTACACAACATTACGCTCTTTACCCTCGCATTTGTTTTTATTTCTCAAAATGCAACGGGCATCTATTTTATGATAATGCTTTTTACACTACTCTATAGCGGAATCGTTTTGCATATGGTCTTTGAACAAAAACGCTACTTTACTCAAGCGTGGTTCTATCATATCAAAGATGCTTTAATACTTAATCTTTTAATCCTTACCTTTTTACCCTTTGGATTGCACCATCTCTCTACAGAACTAACAGGACTCAAAATCACCTTTACCTTTTTTGCTTCGATATTGGCTCTTTTTACCCTGTATAGGCTCTTAAATCTCTACGATGTAGGCAATCAAATTGCTATTTATACCCTGAGCATCCTTTTGATGATAGCATTCTATCCTACTCCTGCCTTGATTATCGCCTTTATGCTTTTGGCTCTATGTAGCTACCAAAACGATAAACTCTTGATGGTGGTATGGCTAGTAACAAGTGTGATATTTATTGGCTACTGGTACTACTCTTTGGAGTTTTCACTGCTCTATAAATCGCTTTCGATGATGGTCGTGGGGCTTATCATGCTAGGAAGCTACTACCTAAGGAGGATGCATGCGTAAAATATTAATACTGCTTAATTTAGTACTTTTTAGTGGAGCATTGCTCTACTCTATCTATCAAAAGGAGGAGCTAATAGCCAATGGAGAGAGGCTTCTTTTGCGACTTGCTCCTGTTGATCCTCGTTCATTGATGCAGGGGGATTTTATGCGTCTTGATTATGAGTTGGCTCGTGCCATCACCAAAAAACGCCCCAAAAATTACCGCTTCCCTACCCATCAAGCCATCATTACACTTGATAGTAGAGGCGTGGCTACTTTTGTCTCATTGGCTACCCGTCCACTCCAAAAAGGTGAAAAACTTTTGAACTTTAAAACCAAACATGGTCGTGTGATGATTGTCAGCGATGCATGGTTTTTTCAAGAGGGAGAAGCCAAAAAGTTTGAAAAAGCACAATATGGAGAGTTTAGAATTTTGCCTGATGGTAAGGCGTTATTGGTAGGAATGATGGATAAGAATTTAAACAAAATAGAGTAGAGTATTGTCTCTACAATAACAATATTTTATACCCCTATATTGATTAAAATTTTATTTTAATCTTACAAAAAATCCCTACTAAAGTTACCTCAATATGCTATGATTATAAAAATAAAAAAGGATACATTATGTTGCAAGAGATTATATACAGAGGTATTGGTGCTACAGCATTGCTTAAAGAGAGAGTTGAAGAGGAGATTCAAAAGCTTGAAGATAAAGGCAAAATCAAAACCGATGATGCCAAAAGCTTTTTAGAGTCCATTGAGCAAAAAGGTAAAGAGGAGGATGAAAAAGCCAAAGATAAAATCAAAGAGATGCTTAAAGAGATCATTGATGAGCTTGGTATCGCCACCAAAGCCGATATTGCAAAACTCAAAGAGGAACTCAAATAAAAGCTCTTAAAACCATTGGACTCTATTCACCGACGAGACTCTATCGTGTCTTTAGTTTTTTATTGACACTCTTTTTGGTGATCAAAAAAAAGCCAAGCTTTTTGGGATTTAAGCCCCTCTCACCCATCAAGTTGCAACAAACCATTGTCGCATTGGGGGCAAGTTTTATCAAATTAGCCCAAGTGCTTGCTACACGGGCTGATTTTTTTACCCAAGAGTACCTTGATGAACTTAAAGGCTTGCACGATCAACTCCCTCCCATGCGTGATAAAGAGTTTGATAGAGTTTTAAATAGAGCATTTAAATCCTCACCTTTTGAGGGCTTTGAAGCCACTCCCATTGCTTCAGCCTCTATCGGTCAGGTACATATTGCCTCTCTTGATGGCAAAAAAGTTGCCGTTAAACTGCGACGTGAGGGTATCAAAGGGCAGGTTCTAGCCGATATTAAAATCATCAATTTTTTTAATTTTATCTTTCGTCCACTCTTCTCGTACTATACAAAAAACTCCATTGAGGCAGTCATTAGCGAGTTTGCTTCGATGATACAAGAGGAGGTCAATCTCTCGATTGAGCTGCGTAACCTTCAAAAATTTTCTGAAGTCTACCGTGAGAGTGGCGTGAAGTTCCCTACTCCCTACCCAGAGCATTGCAGTGAAGATGCCATTGTGATGAGCTTTGAGGAGGGGTATCGTTTTGATGATAAGGAAAATATCTTAGCCAAAGGGATTGATTTTCATGCCATTATTGCTAAACTGGTCGATTTTTATACCCAACAGATGCTCATTACGGGCTATTTTCACGCTGACCCACACCCTGGCAATCTACTTGTGAGGGATACAGGAGAGTTGATACTGCTAGATTTTGGAATGGTCAAATCGGTACCCAACGAGACACGCATTGCCATTATTGAACTCATAAAAGCAGCCAATGAACAAGATTATGAACTCTATATCAGTGCCAATAAGCGTTTGGGAACCATTGCCTACGAGGCTCCTACAGCCCAACTAGCAGAGTTTACCCAAAAGATGTTTGATATATTTAGCAATGAAAATCTATCAAGTGAATCGATGCAGCAACTTGCCTTTGAAGTACTTGAGTCAACGCGTGATTTACCCTTTAAATTGCCAAGTGATGCGATCTATATTTTGCGTGTGAGTGCCATTATTGAGGGGCTAGGAACAACGTACATTGAAAACTTCAATGGAATTAAAGATATATTGCCTATACTTCAAACAAATATTCCTAAAGCTCTTGGGGCGAAAGATGGTATAATAGCAACTATTGTTGATGAGTTTAAAGATATCCCTTTTATCGCTAAAGATATGAAGGTAGTCATCAAGAAACTAAGTGAAGGCACTCTCTCAATAGAGCTTTCGCGTGCTCAAATCGAGTGGATAGCTAAGGAGCTAAAAGATGTTATTAAACCAACCGTTGTATCGTTTGGTTTGATTTTGGCTGGATTTTTTATATTGCACTATGATAAAAACTTAAAAGATCTGGCACTTGTGTTATTTAGTTTAGGGTTGATTCGACTAATATATAAGTAGTAACCATAGAGGAGTAGAGAATGTATAATAGATATCAAAAAGTTAGCCAAATAGAGTGTACCTGTTTGGATGAGCTGTTTAATTTTCATCTTGATATGAATAATTTATCCAAGATAAGTCATCCAAGCACACGCACAAAAGTGCTGACTGCACCAGATTTTACCGCCCAAGAGGGAGAGAAAGTCTATTTAAAAACACGACGATTTTTTATCCCATTGATGTGGGAGCTTGAGATTACAAGTATTGAAAAGCCCTATAAAATTGTTCATATGGCTAAACGCTCTCCCTTTCGTTATTGGAGACACTCACATATCTTTAAGCAAAAAGATTACGGCATTGAGCTCATTGATGAGATTGAGTTTATCCCACCCATGGGAGCAGTAGGAAACTTTTTAGAACCTATGATTGTCAAAGAGCTTGATAAGATGTTGGAGCATCGGCATCAAAAAACCATTGAAATCCTTACTTCAGTTCAAGACAACGACTAGACTCCTTAGAGTCTAACGGGGATATTTTGTTCCTTTAAATAGTGTTTGAGATCCATAATATCGATCTCTCGAAAGTGAAAGATACTCGCTGCCAAGGCGGCATCGGCATGACCAAGAGTAAAGGCATCACGCATATGCTCCATTGTCCCTGCTCCACCACTGGCAATCACAGGGATGTTGGTCACTTGGGATATACGACGGTTAAGTTCATTATCAAACCCTGCCTTTGTACCATCAGCATCCATAGAAGTCACAAGCAGTTCACCTGCTCCTCGGTTATACGCCTCTTTTGCCCAAGCAATGGCATCAATGCCTGTATCGTTTCGCCCACCATGGGTAAAGATATGCCACTCATCCTTTGCCACTCGCTTGGCATCAATAGCCACCACGATACACTGCGAGCCAAAGCGTTTAGCCCCCTCATCAATAAAATCTGGGCGTTTGATGGCAGCAGAGTTGATACTTACCTTATCGCACCCCACATTAAGCAGGGCATAGATATCTTCTAGCTTTCGTATCCCTCCCCCTACGGTCAGTGGAATAAAGACCTCACGAGCTACCTCTCGTACCACATCCACAATTGTATCACGCCCCTCATGTGAGGCTCCAATATCCAAAAAGGTAATCTCATCGGCTCCCTCTTGATTGTAGCGTTTAGCCACCTCTACAGGATCACCCGCATCACGAAGCCCTACAAAATTGACACCCTTTACCACTCGACCGTTATCAACATCCAAACAAGGAATAATCCTCTTTGCAAAATAATCCATACCATTCCTATACTGTATTATAAAATTATGATATTCTAACGCCTAGAAACTGTGGAATAGGTTAAAACTACTCATTGGCTTTAATCACATCCACTGGCTTGGAGTTCTTAATTTTTCGTAAGGGAATCACCACACTCATAACAGCAGAGAGAATAATCGCCCAAAAGGTATTGGTAAAATAGGCACTATCAATGGTGGCATAGATATAACGATTCATCCCAAAGCTCTCCAATGCCGTAGCATAGCCACCCAAATCAAGCCCATAGTGGCTCAAATAGCTCAAAATTCCATAACCAAGGGTTGCACCTAGCCCATAGCCTATAAGAGCCAAAATAAGCGATTCTGTGATGATCTGGAGGCGTATCTTGCTGTAATTCATCCCAATACTAATCATAATGCCAAATTCACGGATACGTTTGAGGATGGATACATACATCACCCCAAAGATACCAATAAAGACCACAAGCATCACTATTACAAATGAAACGGAGTTAAATATCCCCATCATATCTTGCATCTGCTTGATCATGGGATAGAGTTCCAAAAAGCTTTTGACATCCAACTTTGGGTACGATTGCTCTAATGATTGTAGAAGTAGGGTAGGGCGGTTGCTCATAATGGCAATTTGTGTGGCGGTCGTAGTGGGGATATTGAGAAAATTGGCAGCCACCTCTCTATCAACCCAAAGTGCATTTTTATCCAGTGTCATATTGGTGGTTTGTACTACACCACGTACTTTGAGGGCAATGGAGTTGATTTCCCTAGAGCTATCTTGGGTGGTAAAGATAATCTTGGAGCCAATCTTGGTTTTGAGCTTTTTGGCTAGTTCAACGGATAGAATCACCCCTCGTTTATCTAGTTTTATCTCTCCATACTTTAAAAATTTACTAAAACTCCCAAAGCTCTCTTCACTCGCCAAATCCACCCCATAGATTGAGGCAAAGGCGGAGTGTTTAGCTGTAGAGATCAAGCCATCCACGCAGACACGATAGCTCACCGCCTCAACACCCTCCATTTTAGAGATTTTTTGTAGTAGGGCAGGGGCGTTGGAAATAGAGTTTTTAAGCTCTTTGTTGAGTCGATACTCCTTGGCATAGATACTCACATCTCCACTATCGCTTCGTTTGGTACTCTCTACCATCGATTGGGTCATCCCATCATAAAGCCCTGCTAATGCAATCATCATCGAAATCGCCACGGCAATCATCGTCACCACAAGCGTAGTATCACGCAGATTAAAGAGACGGTTACGAAAGGAGAGTTTGAAGATTAAATCGATCATTGTTTTACCGAATATCCAATTGAGCCTTGGCAACAGATGATAACTTTTTAAATCCTTTATCAAATGTTATTAATCTACTCTCATAATATTCACAAAATGCTAAATGAAAGATGTCAAAGGAGCTTTGATAGAGACTTGCAAGCTCTTTTTGCTTTATATTATCAACATTTTGACACAGTGCATAGACGACTACATTAGTATCAAAATAGACCATCATCTACCAACTCATCAATATTTGTTGCCAACTCCATAGTTAATTTTTTTGGATTATTTGAACGTTTGACAAGCTCTTCAAATCTCTCTAACTGAGCTGATATATCCGATTGGCTTTTGGTTTCATACATTACAATGACTCTAGCTTGAACCGTGTTTTGCAAATCTTGATATTGTGAAGGAATTTTAACGATACCATTTTCAATAGGTGCTTGAAACTCTACTGCATACATCTTTAGCTCCTTTTTTAATCTTCATACCATTATATCATAAAATTTGACTCTCATAAACTTTTATGATATACTTCAGATATACATTAAGGAGTGAGTATGACAGCCACACTTTCATCTTGGGGGAATTCACAGGGTTTACGCTTCCCCAAAGAGATACTTAAAGAGCTTCATTTGAGCATTGGCGATAAGCTCAATATCTCTATTGAAAATCAAAAGATTATCATAGAACCCATCAAAAAACGCAAAAAATACAGCATTGATGAGTTGGTTGCCAAGATGCCCAAAGATTATAGACCAAGTGAA
>Ga0193953_1000341_pt1 | contig 26148 bp, 23 predicted proteins | sample BB_4_MG_FD_140325 | JGI IMG/M metagenome (GOLD analysis project Ga0193953, IMG submission 140325) | Microbial mat bacterial communities from the Broadkill River, Lewes, Delaware, United States - BB_4_MG | ecosystem: Environmental > Aquatic > Freshwater > River > Microbial mats | place: USA...
CCATGTGTTTAAATTTTAAATGAAACAATGGTTTATGGCTCTATCCTGAAAGGACTTCCCTTTGTGTATCTGTTTTAACCGACTGCCGGTCTATGCTTTTTGATGATCGTTACCTGCTACCTCTCCCCCATACGTCGCTTCAAGTCCCCCATCCCTTACTTCCCCTCTCAGTTCAGCTGCTTCCGCTCTCTGTAGCATTGCTTCAAGTCCACAGTGAATTGCTTCGCCTTGCCCCTATACTGCTACTTGCTGTCCGCGTTTTGCTTCCACAAAAAGCTGGTGATTAAACTACTCGCCACCACTCCCGATCATTTTGATTACCAGTAAATGACTTGTAAATATGAAATTATCAAAATAATAAATCCCATTACTCCACATGCTGCTTATAAATAGCCCTTAATGGATACACCAAGCGTTCTGCCAAACTCAAATCTTCAGTAATAATTTCGGCTAATCCCTGCATGTTTTGTTTAAATGGTAAAACCTTGCCATAGTTGGTTACTAATGAATCGGACAAAAATACCGTCCCCACATAAGCTGAATCTGGCACTGCTGAGATAGCATCCAACTGAGCTACTACCATACCATATTCATTATAAGGAAAATCCATAAATTTCAAATTTACGGGCTGATCCACTTCAACTTTACCCGCCCTATTTACAGGAATCATCACTTTACTCACTAACTGTGATTTTCGAAATGGCAAAATAGTCATTACATGCTGACCATTATTCACGTTCTGATTGGCCTCCCAAATACCCGAAAATGCCACTTTGCCATCAATCGGACTAATCAAACAGTACTGCTTTTCCCACTCATCTATCGCGCCTTTTAGTTGACTGAATGCCTGATTCAACGAGGCCGATAACACTTGTTCCTTTTGCTGGGAATTTAATTTCAGCTCCAGGATCTGCTGCTGTAATTCAGACAGGTTCATTTGTGTAGTAGAAAGGGCGATTTCAGCATTTGTCAAAGCCATTTTTTGACTAACCAATTCCTTTTGTGCTTTCTCGAAATCAAGGGCTGCAATTGTTTGATCCAAATACAACAAAGAGTCCCGTCTAAAAACCTTACAAGCAATATTAAAATTTTCATAAGAGGCCCTAACTTGCTTCTCTTGCAAATGAATATGAACTTTAAGATTCTGTATCTTCTGTCGGACAGATTCTTGCTTTTGTGTATGGTAATCAATCTCTCTGAAAGCCCTAATATCCTCTATCGATTTCTTAAAACTCGCATATGGTCCCTGTAACTCCCCTAAATATGGGAAATTTACAACCTCTGAGAAATATTCATCATTATCAATAGAATAACTCTTCTGTACAAGCGATTTCAGCCTGTAATAGGCATTAAGCCGGGTGGCATTTTCAATAACCGATAACAGTGTTCCTTCTTGTACGGAATCCTCTTCAGTGACCAAAAGAGATTGAATTTTGCCAGATGACCTGGCCAACAAAAAAGCAGGCGGATTGGCTGTTTGTAGATAAAACTTCCCGGTAATAACATCGGGATATTTGAAAAAAAATGAAAACACCAACACACAGAACAATACTATTGCTATCATTGATATACCATAACGTATGATGCGCCTGGGTATTTGACCCATGATTTCCTTTACTTCATCACTGCGTAAATTTATTTGATCAACTTCTGCTTCGGTAACTTCAAGTCGCTTATTTTTTTCCATCGCGGATGTCTATTTTCGTTTGTTGGGGTAGTGTTTAAAAGTGATCTCTGCTCACAATTCAGCTTACAGGATTATCCGCCTAACTCCAATTGATTCTTCACAAGATTGAAATAAGCGCCTGACTGGTCAACTAATTCATGATGAGATCCCGTCTCCACGATACGTCCTTTTTCTAAAACGATAATCTGATCTGCATTACGCACGGTACTCAAGCGATGGGCAACAACAACAACAGTTCGTCCTTTAAAAAATTGATCCAGATTCTCCATGATTACTTTTTCATTATTGGCATCCAGAGCATTGGTCGCTTCATCCAGGAAGATATATTCAGGATCTTTATAGATTGCCCGGGCAATCAAAATACGCTGTTTTTGCCCCTGGCTCAAACCCACACCCTCCTGGCCAATTTTAGTGTTATACCCCAAAGGCAGGCCCTCAATATACTCCTGAATATTTGCCACTTTAACAGCATACAATAATTTCTCCTTATTAATCGTCTCATCACTTACAGCGATGTTTTTAGCAATTGAATCCGAAAAAACATACCCATCTTGCATTACGACGCCACATTTGCTGCGCCACCACCCCTGATTGAAATTACTCAAAGAATTATCTCCGACTCGTATTTCGCCATCAACTGGCTCATAAAAACCTAGTAACATCTTTATCAAAGTCGTTTTTCCACTACCACTAGTCCCAACAATAGCCGTAATTTTCTTAGCAGGAATCCGAATGGTAACGTTATCTAACACTTTTGGCGAATGCGGACCTTCATATTGAAAACTCACTTTTTTAATAAGCAAATCATTTTTAACCGGTAACTCAATTAATCGGTCTTCTTCCAAATTTTCTTCATCCTCTTTATTGTGTATTTCACCCAATCGCTCTAAGCTAATCTTCGCATCTTGCGCCGAATGAATAAAGGTTATCATCTGCTCAATGGGACTATTCAATTGCCCTAAAATATACTGAACAGATAACATCATCCCCAAAGTCATTTGACCTTGAACAACCGCATATGCAGCCATGATAGTAATCAAAATATTCTTAGTTTCATTGAAAAATAAGCCTCCTAACTGTTGATACTGACGCAATGAAAGGCTCTGTACATTTACACGAAAAAGATTTGCCTGAATTCTTTCCCACTCCCATCGTTTCTGCTTTTCACAGTTATTCAACTTTATTTCCTGCATTCCGGTTATTAACTGAATAAGATTACTTTGCTCCGAAGCCATTTGCGCGAAACGTTTGTAATCAATATCTCTTCTCTTTTTCATAAACAAACTTACCCATGAAAAATAGAACGTACTACCTACAAGAAACACCAAAAAAATCTGAATATTATAATAAGCTAACACGACTCCAAAGAGCACTAGGTTCACCATTGAAAATAGCACTGTTAAGGTTTGTCCAGTCAAAAACTTCTCAATTCGTGAATGATCTTCTATACGCTGAATAATATCACCTGTCATCTTCGTATCAAAAAAACGAATAGGCAACCTCATCAACTTAATAAGAAAGTCACTAATAAGCGAAATATTAATACGCGTACTAATATGAAGCATGATCCAAGAGCGGATGAACTCAACACTCATCCGACTGACAAACAACATCAGCTGCGCAATGAGTACCAGGTAGATAAAGTTTATGTTACGTGTATTGATCCCCACATCTACAACCGCCTGGGTTAAAAAAGGAAACAATAGCTGTAAAAAACTCCCCACTAGCAAACCCAAAACTAATTGAAGAATGAATTTTTTATGAGGTTTTAAATATTTAAATAAAAACGAAAAACCCGATTTATCAGGCTGCTCATCTTTTTGTGCATAAAATTCAGGAGTAGGCTCTAACAATAAACAAATACCTTGAGGTGTATTATTATTAATAGTTGATGCCCATGATTTGACAAATTCAGCTTTTGTTAAGCATATTTTACCATGTCCTGGATCTGCAACCCAAACTTTATCATTCTTTATTTTATAAATAACAACAAAATGTTCCTGGTTCCAGTGAGCAATAAACGGAACCGGAACATCATTGTTTAATTTATCAACTCCCATTTTCACACCCATTGATCTAAAACCAATGGCTTCAGCGGCATCACTAATTCCCAACAGCGACACTCCTTCTCTTGTTATATGACATCTATCTCGTAAAGTTTGGAGTGAAAAGTGTTTGCCATGATAATATGCAACCATTTGCAGGCAGGTAGGACCACAGTCCATGACATCCGGCTGTTTATAAAGCTTAAGTTTGTTCATAATTAATCACTTCTATCCACACATAATTAGAATATATATAGGCAGAAATAAACAACCTATAAATATCCATTTTCCTAATCTCAAAGATGAATATACACTTCACACTCAACTTATTTAATCAATTGTTAATTCAATAACTATTTCATTATACAATTTTAATCATATAGCACCTCAATTTATCTTTAACAAAGCTTCTAGTTATGTATCCTATAACAATAAACTACTTCATAAAACACACTTCCTTAAGACCTTAATTTCAACCTATTACCTCCTCCAGATCGCAAGGTATTGCATTCGGACATCTGGGATCTGGATAATCCCATTTTTTTGAAGAGTACCTATATACAACATCGGCGAAACAAAACTTCTTAGCTAAACTTCCTTTACATGCCTTAAATGAATCGCACTTATAACAAGGACTATCATCACTGGATTTTTGAGTATATTTATGAAAATATAGATCCATTGCTGTATTTGAATTCCAAGCACCCTTAATAGAATCGCTATTCAGATCCCCAATATAAAACAAGTTTTCATAATATAGCATCTCACATATTGAAACTTGCCCATTTGAAAATACGCACATAGAATAAGTATTCCCTATGCATTCCTTGTTTTTTGCAACAAATGTCTCTACTTCATCAAATGGACTAATTGTTTCTGGCAGTCTTCTTTCAATCTTTTCAATATGGATATCAAATCCAGCATCAAGCTCCTTTAAATAATTATACACCTCAGTCAACTGAGATTTCTCAGCTCTATATGCCTCATAATCTTCTTTGAACGCAGAACTAAATGCCGGTGCCAAGTTCCATGATGTAACACATTCAAATTTAGTCAATGTTTCAAACAATTCACTCACTCTATCAATATTTGTATTATACTTTGTTAGTACAGTTTTTACATTGATAGCCATATCGTGTTTTTGAAAGAAGTTCAATGATCTAATTACTTTATCAACATAGTCATTTTTTGTCTTTAGGATTTTCACCGCCGTCGCATCATCAAATGAATCAATCGACAGTTGCATTTCACGGACTCCTTGGTTTTTAATAAATACAACATCCTCTTCTTCTAAAGGAATTTTGGTAGACAAAGCAGGCTTATAGTTATAGTTAGATAACCTCTCTAAAATTAGCCTCCAATCTTTGTTAGCAAAAATATCTCCACCTGAAATATTTACATTAACTACCCCTTCCCGAGAGGCTTCATCAATAATACTAAGGATTCGTTCTGTACTCATATCATCCTTCCTGGATCGATCAGCATAACAATAAATACAATCCGTCTGACACTTTGATGTTATCACTATGGACATAAACAGAGGAACAGAAGGCCGTTTACCAGTAAACTTGGCTAACGGATTAAAATTATCTGCATTATAAACAATAACGTCAGCTTTTCTTCTGATGAGTAATGATGGGGGAATAAATACTTTTGTTCCATTCACTACATATTCAAACGACTCTGTATTTTCAATTATTTTTTCAATGAAATTTGTTAATTTCTCAGTACTTAGATTTAGTCCTGAACTGATAATATTTAAAGTCGAGTCATAATCTTTTCCACTAAAGCAAGAAAGCATATATCCCAAATAGGGAGGAATTAACATCACTAACGGAACCCTATTTTCTCTATTTTTAATATAATAATCGGTACATATCAAAAAAGAACATCCAAGTTCATTATAGACTCTATATTTAGGGTTAAGCGAAATATTCATAGCAAATCAATTTAGATAATATAAACAAAAAAGCCAGCAGCTATATCCATCATAACTGCCAGCCCATCTATCTTAGATGAATCACGTGCATGCAAATGCAACGCCACAAGAACAGGAATCCACATCTACAGGGGCGAGTTCATCCTTATTTACACCACCATGTACTTCTAGCATATCAGCTTCCAATAATTGCTCTAACTCCTCAGCATTAAAAAATTCTTCTTGCTTTTTCATTTTGCTTAGTATTAAGTTTTAAATACCTACTCATATCCCTTTTCGGTATCCGGGGCATTTTGCAATCCGGCCGGGAACTATTTAAATGCATTGTAAATCTAAACGACTTCACTCCGAAAGAACTGGAGTGACCAATAATTCCTGATTCCTCCCTTAATTTGGAGCGATTCTAAAGAAGAAAACCCAATCTGTAAACTCATCGGGTTTCGATAAACATAAGTACGACGAACTCTATTAAATTCAATACACGCTCCTAACTCACGGGCAATATTCAGAAGTTCATAAAGGGTACTTTCACTGACACCCACCTTGTGAGCAAACTCTTTAGGGGTGCCGGTGGCTCTCATTTTTATAAGCTGGTGCATCTGCTCCAGCCGGTGAAGTTGTTCGAAGAATTTCATAAATCAGGTTTAGGTTAATACAATTCTCTTTAGCATGTCTCCATCCTATCAAATTATTCAACATATCCCGATTTACTTAATAAAAGGCAAGTTAATATTTTGCCAGTAACGTACAAGCATTCATGCACTAATTTTACACCTAACCATATTATTTATATTAAATCTAATATAAACAACCCATCCACGCATCCCACACAAGACACTACATAACTGACTCTTATAAAAAAAAGAGCCCCCATTAGGAAGCTCTTTTATAACATCATTATAGAAATATTAATTCAAACCCAAAACTTCGGGTCCTTGTTCAAAAACGATATCACGAGGAATACCTGCTTTAGCAATACGATCCAAATCCTTTTGTAACGCCGGGCGTATAGTACCCATTTCAGCCAACATATTTTTAGCTGTTTCATAGTCGCCATTTCCTTGCATGACTAAAATTTCAGCTGACAAAGTATTCATTGCCGCAGTCATCTTATCAAAATCAACAGTATAATAACCTTTTTCAGCATCATAGGAGAATGCTTCTTTCTCCTCAAAATAATTAAAGCGCATCATGTTAGCTTTACCATGTGCACTGGCTGCACCAAAACGAACGGAACGAAAAATACCAGCCACAAAGGTTACGTAGTTATCCATCAGGTCATGATTGGTTAACTCACCCATCTCCACCAGTTGTTTCACCATAAACAAACCTAAAATATCAGCTTTGGCTTCTTCAATAGATGAATACGTATCTTTTAATGAGGTACGCACATCACCTTTACCATTGATGGTGTTTTTAATACCTAAACCATGCGCCACTTCATGAAACATCGTATTTTCAAAGAAGGCCTCAAACTTCACATGCTTCTGCTGCTCGGGATTAATCAACACCTTACTAATGGGCACTAAAATGTGATCGAATTTAGCCTGCATGGAATTTTTCAACTGCAATTTGCGACTACCTTTCGCCAATTGTACTTTTGGATCGTTCGGTAGGTTAATAGCAATTGTTTTACTTCCACTGTTACAGTCTCCGCCATAAAACAACGCTTCATAAGCTCCCAAATCACTATCACTTCCAGGCACTTCACTTTTATAGGCCTCTTCAACAGGTAGGCTTTTTTGAAGTTCAGGCAACAATGCCGCGAAGCGCGTTAATTTATCTGACCATTCTTTATCTTTGATTAGAATGAATGATTCAAACGCAGCTTTATACCCATACAGGGCATCTTCATAGTTTTCAATAGGCCCGACTACAAAATCGATGGTATTGTTTTTCATACTCATCCAAGCCATATCACTGTCAAAATAGTCATTGGACAAAAAAGCATCCGCCCTTAATTCCAGGTATTTTTTTAATCCTTCGTCTTCAGCCAATGCAGCTGCTTTTCTTAACAGGTCAGCTGCTTTTTTCAGTTCTTCGCCATATGCAACACTGTAAGGCACAACCTTCAGTGCACCGGCATCATCACGCTTTACGATTGTATAAAGGCCATCTTTCCCTTCCCCCTCAAAGGCATCAAATTCCTCCTTGGTCATATCATGCGGATAGAAATTAACCCCGGCCGGTTTAGTTCCAATACCTGCTACAAAAGATTGATTATTATTTAAACGTTCCCATGGACCATAGTTAATCAACATGAATTTCTTCAGATTCTCATCCGGCGTATTACCGAGGAGTTCCTCTTTACACCCCCAGGTCTGCTTCCAAAACAGATTATCCATAATTTTGGCCGCCTCAAACAAATAGGGTAACATTTGTTGCTCCTTTTCAGTCAGTTGATTTACATCAGTTGTCAACTTTACCATTTTAAATTCATCCACTTTCTGCTTAACATCAGCGACGGATGCTTCATAATTTTTTTCCACTTTAGGCTGGCATGCAAATAATCCAATTGCCATTAATGGAATAAATAATCGTTTCATAGTGCGTTAATTTTGTTATTCTTCTTCATTGATTCTTTCGAGGCTTGAAAATACAAAAATTATTCAACATGGAACGTACAGAAAAGCCGGGCAAACACCCGGCTCATTTTTGAAGGTTTACTATCAAAATACAAGTGATTCTTTTAGTGAGCCACATTGTTTCAAATAGCCTGATCCAATAAAAAGCGCTCTCCGTCCTATTGAACCCCTCTTATGTTATCCTTCCGATTCGACTTCAATCAACTTTTCTAATCTCTCTATCTGACTCAACTTATTCACTTCCCGCAAATTACGAGCCGTTTCGGTATAATACTGATGACTTTTAATAAAGTTCAATTGCTTTTTATTCCATTCCTCCAGTGTCCCAATCAAATTTCGTTCCTTAAGCTCTTGATATAAAGTATTCGAAACCGGAATAAAATCACTGCGCCCCAGGTAATCGAGGTCGGAGTCACACATCACCTCTTCTAATTTATCTTTAGGGGAAGGTGGAAATTTGGTGGACAAAATCAAACGACAAACGACATCAACCTGATCCTGTGGATACTGATAATGTGTTAATATATCACTGGCAATCTTCGAACTTTGTTCTTCGTGAGTCTCATAATCGACGCTGTGTCCACTATCATGAAACAGTGCCGCCAATTTTAAGATTAGTATTTCTTCTTCACTCAATCCTTCAGCCCAACCGATCAACTCCACTTCCGTGACCACATCAATGGTGTGTTTAATATTGTGATAATACAGGTTTTCCGGTAACCTTTGCTCCAAAATGTCCAGCAACTCTTCCTGGATATCCATAAACTGAATAAGCGAAAACTTAGTTTGATAACTTCGATTCGGCACAAGTCCGGCACCTTCAAGGGATAATAATGGCAGAATCCCCTCCACGCAATACATATCCAGTTTTCCTTTGTACTTGACCGGCATGGTTCCACACTTAGTCATGGCAAAAAACTCTTTCACCAACTCATAAGTCATCACTGAAATATTAATATGTCCGGGTGCACAAGCCATTCCCATGCGAGAAGCAATGTTGACACTTTCGCCGGATAATGTAAAAGGCGAATTTTTCTTACCGGTTGGTTCCCCCAAAACCGGACCGGTATGAATACCAATACTCACCTGCCAGAATGGCTCAGTTTCACCTAAGGGGATGCATTGTTTGGTAACTTCCTGCATCTCAAAAGCAGCGCGTACCACATCAATGGGATTAGTGCGGTTCTCGGCTTTAATACCACCTGCAAATAAAAACGTATCCCCGATCGTTTTAACTTTTACAATACCATATTTTTTAGCAATATCATCAAAGGCCAGGTACAGCTCATCTAAAGCATCCACCTGATCCTGGGGATGTTCAATCTCACGCAGTCGGTCAAATCCCCGCATTGTGGCATAAAGAACGGACACCATCTTAAAACGCTTCACCCTTCTTTTGGCCGGAATACGCAAGCGCTCTTCAATCTCCTCAAAAGAATACTCTGACAATAGATTCAGGTATTTTTCATTTTGTTTTTGAATGATTTCATAGCGTCCAACCAAATCCTGAAGTTGCTCATTTAACTCTTTATTACGGTTGGCTAAACGCGTTATTCGTAAGATATACTCTTGTATACTTTCCATATTTCGGGGCTCCTAATATCTTTAAAATTAACTATTCTTTGCAGATATCAAAAATGTTCTCTGAAGATTCCAGTATTTTCTTACTTTTATGTTCGCTCAAAAAAATGATTCATCCTAACTATCATTTATTACAAAATCTATAAATCATGAAAAAACTACACCTGATTTACGCCATTATTTGCTTTATTACCTTAGGCTTTACTTCTTCTTCAGAACTGAAAATGATTTGGTCAACCCAACAAGAATTGGACGTACCGGAATCTGTATTATACCATTCCGCTGGTGATTATTTATTCGTCTCAAATATTTCAGGCAAACCGTCAGAAAAGAATGGTGCCGGATTCATCTCCAGGTTATCGGCAAATGGCAAAATGGAGCAATTGAAATGGGTTACCGGGTTGAATGCTCCCAAAGGAATGGCTTCTACTAAAGAACAACTATTTGTATCTGACATTGATGCCCTGGTCATCATTAATATTAAACAAGCAAAAATTGAACGTCGCATCGAAATGTCAGCTGCTAAATTTTTAAATGATGTCACCATCACAACCAATGGGGATATTTTTGTTTCAGATAGCGGGGATAGCAGAATTTATAAATTAGAAAACAACAAACTCATTTCATGGCAACACGGAGATCACCTTCAAGGCGTAAATGGTCTCCTGGCTGAAAACAATCATCTATTAGTCGGTACGCGAAATAAAATTCTAAAGTTCAACCTTCAGACAAAAGAACACACCACCTTCATTGACCAAACCTGCAGTGTAGACGGAATCGAGGCCGATGGTAAAGGTGGTTACTTTTTCTCAGCCTGGCGTGGTGAACTGTACCACTGGAAACCTGCTACCAAACCAGTGCAACTACTTAACACTGCTGATCAAAACATCAACTGTGCTGACATCGGCTATGACACAGAAAATAATCGCGTGTTGGCACCTACTTTTTTTGACAACCGGGTGATTGCCTATCAATACAACTAATTTTCTTGAGGTCAGGATTCCAGCATCCTGACCACTTTTTCAACACGTTCCTCCATCGGATCCAATACATCCACCCAATGAATTTGAGCGCCTTTCCGCTCCATTCCTCTGAACCAGGTCATTTGCCGTTTAGCAAACTGATGAATGGCCACATTTAATCTTTCCAACATTTCAGTGTAGGTCAACTCTCCCAAAACATGCATGGTCAAAAATTTATACTCTAAGCCATAATACATCAAATCTTCAGGCGAAACACCTTTCTCCAACAGACCGCGTACTTCATCAACCATACCTTCTTCACAACGTTTCTGCAAACGCGTGGTTATCTTTTTTCGCCGTTCCTCCCGATCAATATTAACTCCAATAATTAAAGGTTTAACTTCCGGCAACTCTACTTCAATTTCAGGATGATCCTGGTAATAGGTTTCAATTTCTATCGCACGGATGGCTCTTTTCACAGTGTCTGTATCTGTTTGATTATGCAGGTTCCTAAAACCTCGTAACACCTCGGTTAGCTCTGTTAGATTTTTACCGTGCAACGATGCTCTAAGAGCTTCATCTACCGGCACGTTAATTAACTTATATTTTTTTAATACGGACTCAATGTATAATCCTGTGCCTCCACACATAATGGGAAATCGCTCTCTGGCTTGAACATCCTGAAAAGCTTTGAAAAAATCAGATTGATACTCAAATACATTGTATTTATACCCCGCATCCACAATGTCAATCAAATGATAAGGAATAATCGTATCGCCAATCTGATAATCCTCATAATCTTTTCCGGTACCCAAATCCATTCCCCGATAGACTTGACGGGAATCGGCACTGATAATCTCTGCATTCAGACGCATGGCCAAATGAGCTGCAAATGTCGTTTTGCCAGAAGCTGTTGGTCCCAGCACTACCAACAGGTTATATTTGCTTTTCTCCCTATTCATTTTCGTTTATTTAAAGTCAAAACTAAAACAAAGAAACACACATTCCAAAAGAGTTCTTCCCCATGATAAGAATCAGAACGAAATCAGGTTGCTATATTTTTCGTATTTTTGCCTCCACATGGTAGAAAAAAACATGAACAAAGAATCACAAACATTACGCGTGCTGTATAAAAACTTATTTTCACGACTGAAAAATTTGATCCTAAATCCAAGCAAAGCATGGAATTCAATTTTAATGGAACAAATTCAGGTCAATGACGTTTTGGCACAATTTAGCCTTCCATTGATTGGCGCTTATACTGCGGCCACCTTTGTTGGATATCTGTTTTTCCACCAGGGCTTATCCTTTGATCTTGCATTACGAGATGCTCTTTTTGTCTTCTCTTCATGTTTCTTTGGTTTATACCTGGCCTGGTTCCTCCTGATCAAACTGTTACCTGCCTTACAACTCAATGAATCAAAGGAAAATATCTTTAAGCTGATAGCTTATCCGTCACTTGTTATTTACCTGGTTGGAATCGTCAATAATCTAGTTCCGCAAACCTACATTTTTGGTTTTCTTCAACTTTATGCCGGATATATTATTTGGGAAGGATTGGGTTTAATGAATTATGGGAATAAAGATTCCCGAATACTGCAAACCATCGTCATCACCATTATTTTATTAGCATTACCTTTCATAATCGGCAAAATTCTATTTCGCCTAAGCCCCATATAAAATGACTCAAAACACAACTCGTATAAATATTAGAAATAAACGTGCTTCATTTGATTATGAATTAATTGAACGCTTTGCTGCCGGGGTGCAACTGGTTGGAACAGAAATAAAATCCATCCGCTTAGGAAAAGCCAATCTGGTGGATTCATATTGCTACTTTGTGAAAGGTGAATTATGGCTCAAAGGCATGCGGGTATCCGAGTATTTTTATGGCACCTACAACAATCATCAGCCAGAACGAGACCGCAAACTACTATTAAAGAAAAAAGAACTTCAAAAACTGGAGCGTAAGACAAAAGAGTCGGGCTTAACCATTGTGCCAGTAAGGATTTTTTTGAATGAACGTGGTTTTGCAAAAGTAGAAATAGCCTTAGCGCGTGGTAAAAAAATGCACGATAAACGTGAAACCTTAAAACACAAGGATGCCTCACGTGAAATGGACCGTATTAGAAAAAAATACTAATTTTTTTCCAATTACACGCAACCATACCTGCCTTCTCTCATCTGATATAACACATACGATGAGAACTTGATTATATGAATAAAACCGACCATTCTGACCTTAGGTTGAAGACGCGATTACCGGTTCTAACATTTCAACTTTACAAAGGAGGCTTTTTTCAATAAGTGACTGACCTTAATCATATAATCAAAGAGTGTCAAAAGGGAAAAAGAAAGGCACAAAAGGAGTTGTACGAGGCTTTTTCGGGCAAGATGTATGGTGTATGTCTGCAATATTGCAAAGACCGTGCTGAAGCTGAAGATTGCCTGCAAGAAGGATTTATTAAAATCTTCACCAAAATTCACCTCTTCCGGTTTGAGGGGTCGTTTGAAGGGTGGATTCGTCGGATTATTGTCAACACTGTTATTGAATCATTCCGAAAAAAGCAACCGACCATCCTCGTGGATGAATTTTCTTTAGTACCCAATGACGATCCAGAGCAAGACTCATCAAGTGATCCATTATTTTCACAACAAGAGTTATTTGATATGATTCAAGATCTTCCACCAAAGTATAGAATGGTTTTTAATCTCTACGCATTGGATGGCTATACACACGTTGAAATTGCAAATGCATTAAATATATCCACTGGCACTTCGAAATCAAATTTATCACGTGCCCGCCAATGGTTAAAAAAGGAAATTGAAGCTCGATTAACGGACAAAAAACAAGCCGTATGTTAGATAGCGATAAAAATACAGATGATCTTTTCAGAGCCGGGCTGACTAATTTCTCAGCACCACCGCCGTCCTCTGTCTGGACAAATATTGAAAACGAGCTGGAAGCAAAAAAGCAGGATAAACGCTTCTTTTTCTTTTGGAGAGGTGTGGCTGCAGCATCAGTATTGTTAGTCGTTGGTTATTCATTGATGATTTTGATTAACCAAACAAATCCGGAAACGGTCAACATAGCCACTTCAACGACATCTGAATCAATTATCATAGACTCAATCAAATCATTTGAAAACAACGCCAATAAAACAAATATTCAAGCTAATCCAACACTAAAAGAAATTTTGACTTCTGATGGTACTCTGGCAAAACCAAAACATAAACTCAGTTCTCCTTCAATTACAAAAATAACAACAGCCATCGACACGATTAGCTCCAATAAAAAATTAGCTTTTATAACCGGCAAAGGCACGCCTCTATTAGCTCGTAATAATTCATGCGCGACAAATCAATTGAAAGCAAAGCACCGACAGGCCTACTACCCTATATATCCAACCCAGCCAACTCCCCCAATGAAAGCCCGAAATAATAGAACACGCATCTTAGTGGGAGGAACTGTTTCTCCCACCTACAGCGGGAATGGTTCCAACCAGCGACAAAGTTCCGGTGATATGTATTCAAATCCAATGGCAAGCACGACCAGGCAATCTTCTAATATCAATGAAAAAGGCCTCACCTCAATTTCAGGAGGGTTAAACATTCGATTCGAAAACGATACACGCTGGAGCCTAGAAACAGGTATTCACTATTCGAAAATTGGTGAAACTGTTGAAAACGACTTTAGCTACTCCCCAAATAAATATTCATCAGCTGCTGACGAAACACACATTCTGCAACACATATCGCTCAACAACTCCATTGGCCAGATCCGCCTGAATAATAACAACCTCCAATACCCACAAGGAAACATTAATGAAGTCAATTCCAATCCGGAGGGAATTTCCTTCTCTTTGGAAACCTCTTCCGCTGACACCAAACAAACCATGGAGTATATTGAAATACCTCTCAATGTGAGATACAAGATTATTTCCGGTTTCCCCACGGTATCTTTATCCGGCGGAATCAGCTCAAACTTCCTGATAGGAAATGATGTTTACCTGACCAATGGGAAAACTGAAATTGAAATTGGTGAAACCTCCAACATCAAACCTCTTGTTTTTAGTAGCTCTTTAGGATTGGGATTAGAACTACCAATTGGTAAGTCATTCCGGTTTTCATTGGAACCAAAAATTAAATACTTTTTAAATTCTATTAACACTGACTCAAATCATTCCTATCAACCAATGTCATTAGGAGTATTTGGAGGTATTATTTTAGTTGTGAACTAACTATTTCAAGGATTCAACCATTTGGAAAAAAACACCTTTTTGAGCTAGTAATTGCTGAGGTTCCCCCACTTCTGCAATGCCTTCTCCATCTAATACAATTATCAAATCAGCCAATTTTATAGTAGACAGTCGATGACTAATAATTATGGCTGTCCTGTCTTTCGCGATTTCACTAAAGTGAGAAATTAAACTGGCCTCGGTGAAAGCATCCAGGGAACTAGTGGGCTCGTCTAATATAATTACCTGAGAGGGATTATAAAAAGAACGCGCCAAAGCTGTCCTTTGCCATTCCCCCTGGCTGAGCTGCTCACTCCCTTTAAATAGTGTGCCAAGAGTGGTGTCATAACCATTCTCCAAAGCCATAAACCGTTCGTGAATTCCTGCATTCATCGCAGCCTCCACTACTTCCTTCTTATCAAAAGGCCTGGATACATTTCCAAACCTCACATTATCAGCAGCCGATACATTATAGAGCATAAAATCCTGAAAAATAACACTTACATGCTTCGCGATTTCAACAGAGCTAATCGAGGACCAATTGACATTATCGGCTTTAATTTCTCCCTCCACAGGTTGATATAAACCAGCTAATAACTTCACCATCGTAGTCTTCCCGCTTCCATTAGCACCCACCAAAGCCACTGTCTTTCGTGCCGGAATTGAAAAATTAACATGACGAAAAATCCAACGATCAGAATTGGGATACTTAAAGCCGACATTGTTAAAAGATATTCCCTCTTTCAAAACAGCAGGAAACTCATTTGCTTTGTCACTATCTTCAGAAACTTCTATCTTTTCAAACTCGAAAAAATTCTTTAAAAATAAATTATCCTCATACAACGCTGAAATTCTTCCAAGCAACTCCTGCAACACTGCATACCCCCGGTGTAAAGCCAAAAAATACATGGCCATTGATCCATTTGTAATGGTGCCTCGAATCGCTTCATACACCACAAAACTAAAAACCAACAACAACCCGGAAGTAGATATGATCTGAACAATGACTTCCCAACCTGTTTTTGATACCAATAACCTCCATTGCTTATCGCGTAATCGATTACGAATGGTTTCAAATTGCTCTTTAAAGGTATCTCCCAGGTTAAATACTCTCAATTCCTTTGCAAAACCCTTGCCCGTAAGTAACTGATTAAAATAACTAACACGTCGCTCATCCTCTGTCTGATCTTTTCGAAGAGAATAGATTTTTCGCGAGTAATATAGGCGAAACAGAATGGTTGGTGTTCCTGCTACAACCAAGAATGGAATCATCCCCCAATGCAGGCTCACTAATACGGCGAATATCAAAACAAGCGTCAACATATTTTGAGCCACTCCCAAAAAACCATAAAAAATACGCGAAGGACGAAAAGTAGCATCAGTTAATGCTCTGAAGAAAATATTTTGATAGGTGGGATCTTCAAAATAGCGATAGGAAATTTGGACAGTTTTCTCATGAATTATGTTTTGAATATAATCATTCACTTTATAGGATTGGCGCTCCCTTACCAGAGTAGCCAACGATCCTGTAATCGCATTAATAAAGAAAAAAACGCCTCCTAAACCTATCGCATAATAGATGGTGGAGTGATCTGTGGTTGGATCAGTGCTAGAAAGGAAATCACCGACTACATCGATAATTTGTTGTACAACGTACAAGAGTAAAAGCGGAAGCGCTCCACGCAAGACGGTAATTATTACATTTATGAATGTCCATTTGGGTGAGCTGCGATAAACTAATGCAATGGCTTGACGAAGATAAAAAAAAGCACGCGTAAACTTTGAGTCCATAGAACAATATACAAGGTACTACTAAAGTAATAATTTATTCCGAAATCATAGTAAATTAAAATAGTCTACTTCGTAATAGAATTGATCCGGGAAATTTTATGGTATACTTTAGCTGAATAGCTAAAAAATAATCCCATTACCCGGGGAATCAGCAGCATTACATGGCCAAACCACACGTACCTCTTTAAACTTAATTCCACTGAAATTTCTTTGCGAATACGATGTGTAACCTTTCCAACAACCTGCTGAAGATTGATAGGATTATCATAGGTTGCAAATCCATCGCCTTTGCATAGGACCCGGTCTTGCTTAATATCTATAAGCCGGTGGGCTACAAAAATATCTCCCCGATCAAAAACAATGATATCACCAGCTTGGAACGATCCCTTTTGAGGTTGTACCAGCAGCTTATCTCCGGGTCTTAATAAGGGAAACATACTATATCCATGGGCATGAATCTCAATAGCACGCCCTTCACTTAATAAGTGAGCTACAATTGATTTCCATTGACTAATATCCAATCTCTTTTCGAATTAAATCTATAATATTAGTATCCGGCTTAAATCCAACCTCGAAAACCTTGCATTGCTGAACTAGCTTCTGAATTAAGGACATGTGATTTTCAATCCGTGATTGATTATATAAGTGCTGAATACAATTGCCCATCAATCCTAAAACACCTTGAATTTCATTTAGCCTGGAAATATAGTTTTCTGTCGACTGTTTTAGTAAAAAGCAAGCTTTCAAAGGTGCCGTTTTTCTTTCATCCTGATAATAAGGCATTGGTGTATTATGAATATAAAAGTTGCCTTCAACAGAAGACCGGACAATTAACCGATCATCATTAATAACAGTAGCTCCCTTTTGGACCCATAAATCAGCCATAGTAGTTTTACCTGTTCCAGAAACAGCTGAAAACAAATAACCATTACCATGATCATTCACTCCCGAGGCATGAATCATAAAACCGTTTGATTCACTTACAATCTCGTTCAAGACTAATACGCCAAGAGGATGAAAAAACGGATCAAGCAGAAAACGTTCATCCCGAAAAAGCTCTAAATTAATAAAAACAGTAGTTTGATTGCAATCAACAACTGCGGTTCCACTTTTTATATAGTGATGATCTTCAAACTCAAAAAAGATTGTTCGAAGTCCGTCAATCAAATGAATACTCCATTTATATGGTATATTAGCCTGAAACTTATGAACCCCTTCAAATAAAATTTGAGAATTGGAAATATCTAAATTATCCAGGTGACCAACTTTAATAGTCCATTGGGAAGTTTTTTTTCGCTCCTCGAAACCTACCGCACCACCCTGAGGATCAAACACTAAAAAAGGGCCTTGATAAATAACTTCTATCGTCAAGCCCCCTATATCGTAAAACCTGGATTGATTCATCCAATTCCTAATTACATATTGGTATAATCCGGTTTATCTCCTCCAAAGGGATATTCAGGACTTTTTAATCCCGAAGATTCACCCGGACTTTGAGGCGGAGCAGGAGCTGACGACCATTCACCAGGAGGATCAATAGGCACAGAAGCCATCACCAAACAAATCTCTTTATCCAATGAATGAACATCCATTTCCGGGGCACTATATTTACGCTTCAAACTCATTATTGGCTCAATACCTTTATTAATAAATCTCAATAATTTTATTATTAACAGCTTTTGATAAAAAAGTATTTAAATCAGCTTTTGCTTCTTCTTCCGATACATCAAACTGACTCAGAATATTACGCAACATTTCATCAGCCGAAATACAATTTTCCATTAAGCTGTAAACAAACGTTCCTAATTCATTTAACGAAAACACCTTTTCCATCTGCACAACTGAGTTGACTAATGGAACCAGAACTAAATCGTCACCAATTTTCTTCTCAACAAAACCTTTTGATCTTTTGTAAAGCTGTTTTCCCACAATGACTTTATTTATCCGCAAAAATATAAAAAAACATCCTTTAACCTGATTTTAAAAGTAAAACTTCGATTTTTTTTGACAAAAGTTCAGATTTTACATTCTAATTTACTACATATTCACGACATGCTAAAAGATCAAACGTGCAAATGGAGCCACATCTTGATTTACAAACTCCTTATTAAGATACTTATAATATCCATTAATAGCGATCATAGCTGCATTATCAGTAGTATATGCAAACTTTGGTATATGGATATTCCACCCTAACTCTCCAGACAAATCGGCTAACCGGCCTCTCAATCCTGAATTAGCAGAAACACCACCTGCCAATGCAACTTCCCTAATTCCTGTATCCTTAGCAGCCAAAATTAGTTTTTTCATTAAAATATCAATAATGGTCTTTTGTAAGGAAGCGCAAATATCATTTTTGTTTTTTTCAATAAAATCGACGTCCTTTTTTAATTCATCTCTTAAAAAGTATAAAAAAGACGTTTTCAATCCACTAAAACTATAATTATAATCAGGAATATTTGGTTTGCTGAAGGAAAAAACATCCGGATTACCCTCTGCTGCTAGCTTGTCAATTAAAGGCCCCCCAGGGTAGGGTAATCCCATAACCTTCGCGCATTTATCAAACGCCTCACCGGCAGCATCATCAATGGTCTGACCAATAATCTCCATATTTAAATGATCATGAACCAATACAATTTGGCTATTTCCGCCGGATACTAACAAACACAGAAATGGAAAATTAGGTTGATTTGTATCTTGCTCATCTTCTTTAATAAAATGAGCCATTACATGGGCATGAAGATGGTTCACTTCAATCAGTGGTAAATCATTCGCTAAGGCAAATCCTTTCGCAAAGGACGTACCAACCAACAAAGAGCCCATTAAACCGGGCCCTCGTGTAAATGCAATAGCAGAAATCTGATCCTTTGTGATACCAGCATCGCGTATAGCCTTATCTACCACAGGAATAATATTTTGCTGGTGTGCCCTGGATGCTAATTCCGGAACAACTCCTCCATACGCTTGATGCACATCCTGATTAGCCACAATATTCGATAAGATGACTTCATCTTTTATAACTGCTGCTGATGTGTCATCACAAGATGATTCAATGCCTAATATTATCACACTCATAAATACTCTCTCAAGAAATGTTACCACTCAATTCCTATATCCCGGTCTTTTTTTCGTAATTTTGATCGGGAAAAACGCATCAAAAGTATAAAAAAAAATATCAAAATATGGATTTGGCTGGTTGTGGGACTCTTAATGGTGCCACTGCTATTGTACACAGCATTACTTTTGCCTGCAGTACAAACACAAGTTGTTTCCTATTTTACCCAACAAATTGCCTCCGAACTTCATACGGATATATCCATCAAAAGGATTCATTTTAGACCATTTAAGAGCTTGGTTCTTGAGGATTTCTTAATTTATGATCAACAAAAGGATACCTTATTACATATCGAAAAGATAAATGCATCCATAGATTCGTTACGTATACAAAAACGCAGAATATACTTTGGCACGGTAAAAATTGAAACCCCTAAATTAAACATCTCCAAATCCGATAGTTCCTACAACTTTTCATTTTTACTAAATCAACCCTCTACCCATGATAGTATCCGAGAAAATTGGAAACCTGGTATCAGACATATCCTTTTAGAAAAAGGGAATGTATCATATTCAGACAAAATGATTAAAGGAGCTCCTAATCTATCATTTAATAACGTCAATGTTGATATTACGGGAATTCAAAACGATAGTTCGTTTAACATATCAGTAAAAGAACTACAATTTGAGGAGCGTACCGGGTTTTCGCTCCTTCAAACAAAAGGTGAAGTCACTATTTTAAAAAACCAAATTCAACTATCAGATTTCATTGCAAAAACTAAAAACTCTAATATTCATTTAGATTCCTTATCGGTGGCTATCAATGAAAAAACGGGGTTACCCAATACCACCAGTAATTTTTATTTACAGCTGGAAAACTCTATTATATCCCCAAAGGACATTGAATATTTCGTCACACTTAAACGATTTAGTCATGTTCCAATTACAATTTCCGGTAAGTTATTGGGGCAATTAAATAATATTAAAGGCCGAAATGTAAAGTTAGGATTTGGCCCTGACTCTCAGGTTTCTGCCAGTTTCGACATCAATGGCTTGCCCAATATAAACGAAACCTTTCTCTACCTGGATGTAAAAAAACTTGTGACAACCCCACAGGATTTGCATCGTTTGCTAGCTCTTTCGGACGCTCAGTCACTTGAACTACCAGTCACATTGCAAAACCTCGGCTATATTCACTACAAGGGAAACTTTACCGGTTTTATAACCGATTTAGTGGCTTTCGGTAATGTGACAACCCCCTTAGGAAAAATAAGTATGGATATGGGACTCAAGCTTGATCCGGCGAAGAAACTCATATTTTCAGGCGGAATGAGTACAAATGGATTTAATGTTGGAAAACTACTCGGTGCAGAAAAACAAATAGGACATATTTCCATGTCAGCCTCTATCAATGGGAATCGGCAATCCCAATCATCTTTCTTTGCATTTTTAGATGGCCAAATTGATTCACTTTCAGTTAACGACTACACTTATTCTGACATTAACCTTAACGGGTTATTTGCCAACCAAAAATTTGATGGTCAATTTGTATTAAACGATTCTAATGCCAATGTTTACTTTGAGGGAAAAATTGATTTTTCAAGCCAGGTACCAAACTTCAATTTTCAAGCATCATTAAAAAACTTAAAGCTTGATCAACTCAACTTAATCAAGCACATTCCTGAAAGTAAATTCTCTGTTGATCTGGAAACTAATTTTAACGGTATTGACCTGGATGATGTTATCGGATATATAAAAGCTACGAATGCTAAGTTCACTTCGCCCCAGGCAAGTGCTCAAATGGACTCACTCCTGCTAATTGCCATTCGACAAGAAGAAGGTAAACACATCATCCTTGAATCAGACGTTCTGGAAGGCGATTTAATTGGCCATTATAATTTTAATCATTTTGCCACCACTCTTCAGTCAGAAATTCTAAATTTCATTCCATCTCTGAAATACAACCTTCCTGCCAGTGAAAATACATCACGGATAAATGATTTCTCATTTTCCTGTCGCTTTAAGCGCGTCAATGAAATTGTTAAGCTATTCATACCGGAATTAGACATCTCAGATAATGGAATATTTATGGGTAAAATAAACAGCGAAACTCATTTTATTGATATTGATGGTGAATTTGATCATATCAACTATAAAGGTATACAGTCAGAAAGCCCGGAAGTTTATATAAATACAACTGCTAACAATCAAACATTATCTGTCATCACCCGAGTAAAAAATCTTGAAGTAAACACTCTTGGGTCTTTTCAAAACCTAAGCCTTCATCACTATGCAAAGCAAGATACCGTATTGTTCAATATTTTCTGGAATAACTGGGATGAGTTCACAAACAGTGGATCCATCTTTACCAAAACACATTTAAAAAGTAACAAAAATGGTTTATATGCCACTATCAATCTGGAACCATCGCATGTGATGTTCAGAGATAGTCTATGGGAATTACAACCAACCAGCTTTCATTACCACCCCCTGGGTTTTTCTGTAAAAAACTTCCGTTTCCATCATGGCAATCAAGAAATTGGCATTAACGGTTTTCTTCATAAAGAAGCGAAAGATGGTTTAAAGATCCACTTTCAAAACATTCATTTAGATGAACTTTTAAAATATCAACACATTGGTAATGTAAGTGCTTCCGGTTTACTGAATGGACTTGTGGAGGTTCAAAATCTATTTAAAACACCCATCATTGATAGCGACATTAAAATTAAAGACTTTGAGTTTAACAAGGATACGGTTGGGAATTTTTACTTAAGCAGCCAATATCTGCCAAAACTGAAAACCTTAGAGATCGAATCTTCAGTGGAAAGAAATGGACAATTTCCATTAAAAGGAGGTGGAAATATATCATTAGAGCAATCCCTGGTTGATCTTGATTTTGAAATAGATAGTTTGAAAATTGGTTTTTTAAACATTTATCTCAAAAAAATCATGCAAAACCTATCAGGAACCGCTTCCGGGCAAATAGGCATTAAAGGGCCTCTTACATCGCCCGACCTTTTGGGTAATTTAAATGTAAATGACGGGCATTTTGATGTTAACCTTTTACAAACCTCCTATGACGTTACGGACTCTGTGATTTTTGAGAAAAATAAAATCATTTTCAAATCCTTGTCTTTGAAAGACAAATACAATAATACCGGAACGTTTGATGGCACAATTGAGCATACCGCCTTTCGTAATATGCGCTATAACTTGCATCTAAACACCGAAAACATGCTTGCTTTAAATACCAAAGGGAAAGATAATCCTTTGTATTACGGCACTGTATTCGTCGATGGAAATTTAGCAGTAACCGGTACTACCAGTGATATTATTATTGACATTGCTGGTAAAACCATGAATAACACCTCATTTTTTATCCCGCTAAAAAGTGAAGAAAAAGCCGAAGAAAGCAACTTTATCCGATTCGTATCAAAGGATGAAAACCAAGTCAAAAATGAAATCGCTATTGCAGAAGATGAATACGTAGCTGATTTAACCGGAATGACTATTACCATGGAAATTGATATAACCCCGGTTGCAAAGACACAAGTTATATTCGATTCTAAAATTGGTGATATACTTAAAGGTAATGGCAATGGAAATCTTCAAATTAAAATTAACAAGCAAGGAAACATTAACTTCTTTGGTGATTTTAGCTTTGAAGAAGGCGATTACATGTTCTCGCTACAAAATGTTATTAACAAGCGCTTCCTGATCAACCAAGGCAGCACTATTAATTGGGATGGCAATCCGTACGATGCCAACATTGATTTAAATGCCACTTACAAACTGAGAACCTCCCTAAATAACCTGGTAAACTTTAGTGGGGATAATGAAGTGGATAATTCGGAATACACCAGCCGGGTGCCCATCCATTGTAATCTATTACTGACTGATCGGCTGATGAAACCCAATATCAGATTCGAAATAGAATCACCGTCACTAAACAACACCACGCAAGATATTATTGATGCCTACATCGACACAGAGGAAGAACTAAACCGTCAGGTACTGTCACTACTGGTCCTTAATCGCTTTTACACATCAGACCGACAAGCCACTCAAGATGGCTCCGCCCCTGGTGCAGGTAGTAATGCCGCAGCCGTCACCTCAGCAGAAGTACTCTCGAACCAACTCAGCCACTGGCTTTCGCAAATCAGTAATGAATTTGACATTGGGGTAAGTTATCGCCCTGCCGACCAGTACACCCAGGAGGAAGTTGAAGTGGCCTTATCCACTCAAATGTTTAACAACCGGGTAAGTATTAACGGTAATGTCGGATATGGTGAAGATGAAACACGCGCGAGTAACCTGATTGGAGATTTTGATATGGATGTAAAATTGAATCGAAGTGGTAATTTACGTTTTAAGGCCTACACCCATTCAAACAATGATATTATTTATGAAACCTCTCCCACAACTCAAGGTATTGGTTTTTCATTTAAAGAGGAATTTGATACACTGGAAGAATTAATGCACCGGTATTGGCTGATCATTACCGGACAAAATAAAAAAGAAAAGAAAGAAAAAGAAGAAGAAGAGACTAAAGATTAATTCTTCACGTTTTTCATCACAGAGAAGTAAATGCATTTCAACCGAGCGGACCTATTTTTTTATTACTTTAGCTCCAAAGTTAAAATTTGAGATCACATGAATCCACTTTTATTCATACAGGCAGTTACTGAAAATGCCCAAACAGAAGAGTTAGCTGAAGAAGCGGTAGCAAGCATGAACTATATTGAAATGGCCATCAATGGTGGCTGGATCATGATACCATTGGCGCTATTGTCCGTTGTATCAGTCTACATCTTCTTTGAACGTTACATGGCTATTAAAAAAGCATCACGCGAAGATGCCGGATTCATGAATAAGATTAAAGACTACATTCATGATGGTAAAATTGATTCGGCACTGGCTCTTTGCCAATCGCATAACTTTCCGATTTCACGCATGATTGAAAAAGGGATTTCCAGAATTGGGCGCCCGTTAAATGATGTGAATACCGCCATTGAAAATGTGGGCAACCTGGAGATCAGTCGTCTGGAGAAAAGCTTACCAACCCTGGCTACCGTAGCCGGAGGGGCCCCCATGATTGGTTTCCTGGGAACAGTCATCGGGATGATTCGTGCGTTTTTTGACATGGCCAATGCCGGTAACAATATCGATGTTGGCGTACTGTCATCAGGTATTTATACCGCTATGGTCACGACTGTTGCTGGTTTAATCATTGGTATTATCGCTTATTTTGCCTATAATATTCTGGTAGCTAAAGTTGAAAAAGTGGTTTTTAAGATGGAAGCCAGTACCATGGAATTTATGGATCTGCTTAACGAACCTGCTCACTAATTGAAATATGGCATTAAAAAGAAGTACTAAAATAAGCGCGAGTTTCAGCATGTCATCCATGACCGACATTGTGTTCCTATTGCTTATTTTTTTCATGATCACTTCCACAATGGTACACCCTAATGCCATCAAATTATTGATCCCTCAAAAAAGCACCAAGAAAGTAGTCGTTGAGAAGTTCATTAACATTCGCGTCACGGCATCCGGCAGATACTTAGTCAATAACAAGCGGGTAAATCAAGGCCATTTAATAGCTCAATTAACGCGCACATTTGCTCAGGCAGACAAAAATATTATCAAATTACGCACCGATAAAAAGGCTTCGACGGGTGATGTGGCAAGAATATTGGACATTGCAGAATCCAATGGCGTGAAAGTAATACTAGACATCAGGTAATGGCACTTAAAAGACAAAGTAAGGTAGAATCAGGATTTAGCATGTCATCGATGACTGACATTGTGTTCCTGTTACTCATATTCTTTATGATTACCTCCACCTTGGTAACACCAGTAGCCGTTAAGGACCTGAACTTACCACAGAGTGATCACCAGGTTTCAGCCAAGCCTAACACAACGATTTCAGTGACCAAAGACCTCAAATATTTTGTGGAAGGTGAAGAGATTAAATTCTGGCAAATAGAGCGTCGTTTAAAAAGTATTTTGGAGGCCAGCCCCGAAACCTATATTTCACTACATGTGGATGCATCGGTTCCGTTCTCAGTGGTTGGTAAAATAAGAGACATTGCAATTCGCAACAAATATAAGTTGATTCTGGCAACACGAGCCAAATAGCATGACGGACAAGAACAAACGATATGGCGTTATAGGAACAGTGATATTTCACTCATTATTACTGTTATTACTCATCTTTTTCGGATTGAAATCCATTCCGCAAGAAGAAGAGGGAATATTGGTGA
>Ga0193953_1000342_pt1 | contig 26119 bp, 18 predicted proteins | sample BB_4_MG_FD_140325 | JGI IMG/M metagenome (GOLD analysis project Ga0193953, IMG submission 140325) | Microbial mat bacterial communities from the Broadkill River, Lewes, Delaware, United States - BB_4_MG | ecosystem: Environmental > Aquatic > Freshwater > River > Microbial mats | place: USA...
CCTAAGTCACCATTTAAGCCATGACGAACATTGTCACCATCAAGCAAGTAACTATGGCATCCTAACTTAAATAACAAAGCATCAACAGCATTGGCTACCGTAGATTTTCCTGATCCGCTTAACCCTGTATACCAAAGCAAACAAGGCGTTTGATTTTTCAATTTAGCTCGTTGTTCTTTGGAAATATGTTGTTCATGCCAAACAGTATTTTCTGTTTTCATTTTATACTCTTTAATAATTTCAATCTAAAATGGGAACACTAAAGGAATCATTAATAATACCGTAGTGCTATAAATAATGGATATAGGTAGACCAAATTTAACAAAATCAGCTAATTGATAATTACCTGCGTTATAGACCATAATATTGGTTTGGTAACCATAAGGGCTAATAAAACTTCCACTCGCCGCAAACGCCACAGCCATCACAAAAGGAATAGGGTCAACACCCAAACCTAATGCAATATTATAGGCGATAGGAAATATCAATGCCGCCGCTGCACTATTAGTGATTAATTCAGTTAATAATAAAGTTAAAACAAAAATAGCAATAAAAGCAAAATAAGGGTTACTTCCATTGAGTAATTTCTCAATACTATCTGCAATAACACCCGCCAGTCCTGTATTCTCAACCGCTGTAGCTAAAGTTAATGCGCCTAATACTATCATCCAAATCTCTAAAGGAAATCTACGCTTAACTTCATTTACGGTAAGTGCCCCACTAAAAATAAGTGCTGCTACATAAACAAATAAACAACTTAATAAAGATACTGGCGTTAATACAGAGGTTAAAATAGCCAACAAGAACCCCCATATTGTGCCATAATCACGCCAGCCACTTAACATATTTACTGCTTGATGACCTGATAAAATAAAGAAGTTTTTTGATAAGTTAGTTCTACTAGAAAAATCCTTCCCTACAGCTAATACAAGAAAGTCACCTGATTGCAGAACAATATCACCTAACTTACCTGACAAGGCACAGCCTTCGCGACGAACAGCTACCACTGCTGCATCAAATCGCGCTCTAAAACCTGCTTTTTTTAAGGTTTTACCTGCAATTGCCGAATCGTTTTTTATTAGTACTTCAGTTAAGTTGTTTCTCAACAAATCATCTTGCTCAGCGAATAATGTTAAGCCGTCAAACTGCTGTAAGGTTAATACTTTAGAAATATCGCCACTAAAGATGAGTTTATCACCAGCTTGTAAGTTTTCTTCTGGTGTTACAGGTGAAATCAAACGCCCTCTGCGCACTATTTCAACCAAAAATAAAGCGTCTAAATTACGTAAGCCGTTTTCCTCAACACTTTTCCCGATTAATTTAGAGTCTGTTGATACCTCTGCTTCAAGTAAATAATCTTGTGTAGATAATTCCCCTTGCAACATATTGGGTAACGTTCTTGCTCGCAATACAACAATAATTAAACAAACAGCAAACGCCACACTGCCAATGGCCGTAAAATCAAAAAAGCTAAAACCTTCCGCGCCTTGTTCAAGTAATAAACTATTAACAATAAGGTTAGTTGAAGTGCCAACTAAAGTGAGAGTACCTCCTAAAATTGCCGCATAAGATAAAGGTAATAATAATTTACCCGCATTGATCAGCTTATTACTTTTAACGCTATTAATGAGGGTTGCGACTACAGCAGTGTTGCTCATTAAGGCCGAGGCAAAGGCAGTACCAATAAAAAGCCGTAGCATTGACCTTATTTTAGAACCACTAAAAACACTGTTACTCAGACGACGTAAAATACTAGTGCGTTCAAAAGAAAATGAACAAAGCACTAGCAAAATTAAAGTCACTAAACCTGGATTTACAGCATTAGCAAGAATGTCATCTACTGTAACAAAAGAAAACGCTAAACACACAAGTACCGTAATTGAAAAAATACGTTCAGGTACTTGTTGAAATTTGAGAAGACCAACAAAAGTGGTGACAAAAACCGCTATCATCAGCCACTGTTGTATAGTCATTATGAAATTATTATTGCTAAAAATGCTAATTAAAGCTTAGCAATATCCCTTGCGCCCCAATGAGGGAAATGTTTACGAACTAAAGTATTAAATTCTAACTCAAAAGCTGAATATTCATGGGTTTTCTGATCAAGTGCATTGTTAATCATACCAGCACCCACGGTAATATTACTCAGTCTATCAATAACAATAAAAGCACCTGTGCCTTTATTTTCTTTATATGGATCAAAATGTAAAACTTCATCAATCACTAAATTAACTGAGCCAATTTCATTAACAGCTAACTGTGCACTTGGCAGTTTTTCCATCGTATTTACGTCATATTTACTTTCAATACTTTCCGCATGCCCGGTGGTCATTTTGCTGCCATGCTTAATAAAATATTCACGGCCTGGTTCTAATTCATTTTCATGCATCCAAACAACGGTTGCATTAAATTCTTTAGTTGAATGTGGTAGATTGCCTTTTTTAACAATCATCTCACCACGGCTTATATCAATTTCATCTTCAAGTGTTAATGTTATCGCCATACCTTTATCAGCACGCTCAAGGTTGCCATCAAAGGTAACAATCTCTTTCACAACGCTTTCTTTACCTGAAGGCAAAGCAACAATAGTATCGCCTACTAAAACATGACCTGATGCAATAGTCCCAGCAAAACCGCGAAAATCTAGGTTAGGTCGGTTAACATACTGTACTTGAAAACGAAATGGCGTAAATTCATTTTTTGGTACAACATCAATCGTATTAAGCAACTTCATCAACGTTGCCCCTGGATACCAAGGCATGTTTACACTTTCTTCAACAACATTATCACCATTAAGTGCTGATAAAGGCACAAAGCGAACATCATCAAAATCAAGCGACTCAGCAAAGTCACGATATTCTTTTTTAATTTCTTGATAACGAGCTTGTGAAAAATCCACTAAATCCATTTTATTCACAGCCACAATAATGTGCTTAAGGCCTAATAATGAACAAATAAATGAATGACGACGCGTTTGAACTTGCACGCCATAACGCGCATCAATCAAAATGATAGCTAAATCACAAGTTGAAGCACCTGTTGCCATATTTCGAGTGTATTGCTCATGGCCTGGGGTGTCCGCAATAATAAATTTACGTTGTTCCGTAGAGAAATAACGGTAAGCAACATCAATGGTAATCCCTTGCTCACGCTCAGATTGTAAGCCATCAACTAATAAAGCCAAATCAATAGCTTCGCCTGTTGTACCTGATTTTTTAGAATCTTTTTCAATGGCAGCCAGTTGATCTTCAAAGATCATTTTTGAATCATGCAACAAACGACCAATTAAGGTACTTTTACCGTCATCAACGCTACCGCAAGTTAAAAAACGTACTAATTCTTTATTTTCATGTTGCTTTAAATAAGCTTGAATATCATCTTCAATTAAGTCTGATTGGTGACTCATCACGTTCTCTCAAAATTTATAATTTATTTACTAAAATGTATTTGTCTAGGTTCGTTAGCTCGTTTTAACTAAAATAACAACGCGCTTAAAAGTACCCTTCCATTTTTTTCTTTTCCATAGAGCCCGCACTATCATGATCAATGACACGACCTTGGCGTTCAGATGTTTTGGTTAATAACATTTCTTGAATAATTTCAGGTAGTGTTGTCGCTGTTGATTCAACAGCACCTGTTAATGGGTAACAACCTAATGTTCTAAAACGCACATCTTTCATTTGAATTTCGTCATCAGGACCAATAGGCATACGATCATCATCAACCATAATTAACGTACCGTCGCGCTCAACAACAGGACGTTTTTCAGACAAATACAAAGGTACAATTGGAATGCTTTCCAAGTAAATATATTGCCAAATATCAAGCTCTGTCCAATTTGATAAAGGAAATACACGAATACTCTCACCTTTATTGACTTTACCGTTATACACATTCCATAATTCTGGACGCTGACTTTTAGGATCCCAACGATGGTTTTTATCGCGGAAAGAGTAAACACGTTCTTTAGCACGTGATTTTTCTTCATCACGGCGAGCGCCCCCAAAGGCAGCATCAAAACCGTATTTATCTAGTGCTTGTTTTAAGCCTTGAGTTTTCATTACGTCAGTGTGTTGTGCACTACCATGAGTAAAGGGTCCCATGCCCATGGCAATACCATCTGGATTTTGATGCACAAGTAATTCAAAGCCATAGTCTTTAGCCATTTGATCACGAAAAGCGATCATTTCTTTGAATTTCCAATTGGTATCAACATGTAATAATGGAAAAGGAATTTTGCCAGGAGCAAACGCTTTGCGTGCAAGATGTAATAACACGGCTGAGTCTTTCCCAACCGAATAAAGCATTACTGGATTGTCAAATTCTGCTGCCACTTCACGGAAAATATGAATAGATTCCGCTTCTAATTTTTTTAAATGAGTTAAATTCATTGCCAATACAAACGTTGATAAAATTAATAACGAAAGAATGCCACATTCAGATTAATAATTCTATATATCAAACACGTCTTCTATAACAAAATAGAATATAAAAGTTATTTTTACACTTTAAATTATTTATAAAAAAGTCAGCAATAAGCTGACTTTTTAATACATATAATAAGTGAATTTTAGATCTTCAATCGGCCAATATTATCCGATAATACTTTTTCACCTATCCCTTTCACCTTAATTAAATCATTAACTGATTTAAAACCACCAACCTGATCACGATAAGCAACAATAGCTTGCGCTTTTTTCTGACCAATTCCTTTTAACGTTACTAAATCATCGACCGTTGACTTATTTAAATGAATAACTTGTTCAACTACCACAGTATCATTTGACACAGTGGCGTCTGCAAACACCAAGTTGCTATTTAAAAGTAAGATTGAGGTTAGTAGCGCACAGGTAAGTGCTTTCAGCGATAAAACGTTCATATTAAATCCTTGTAAAGATATCCATTAAAAGTTAAAGCATTAGGTAAACAACAAAATGCTACTTATAGTTTTAGTTATAAAATAAATTTTTGTCAAATACATTTCAAATCACACAAAACTCGTTAGAATATACAGTCATAATTTTCGTACCCCTATTAAAATTACGCTATGATCAAAAAAAGCTGTTTACTAACGCCTACTTTAGCCAAAAATACCCTAACCAGAGTTGATAAAAAAACCTGGCATAATCTGCAAGGCTCTAGTGATAGTATTGCGTTATATCACAGCGCATTAGTCAGTGATGCGCCAATATTATTGGTTACGCACGACACACCTACAGCACTCAAACTTGAACATGAATTACGTAGTTTAAAGCAAGATGCTGATGACTTAGCCCTATGCTTATTTCCTGATTGGGAAACATTACCTTACGATACTTTCTCTCCCCATCAAGATATTATTTCTCAACGTCTAGCAACACTTTACCAATTATCACGTATGAAGAAAGGCATCGTCATAGTGCCCGTGACCACCTTGGTACAAAGGTTAGCCCCAAAAAAATATATAGAATCAAATAGTTTCATTATTAACAAAGGGGATAAAAAAGACTTACACCAGCTTAGACAAACGTTAGAATCCTGTGGTTATCGCAGTGTTGACCAAGTAATGGAACATGGTGAATTTTCTGCACGTGGTGCAATTTTAGATGTTTTCCCCATGGGTAGTAATATCCCATTTCGTTTAGATTTTTTTGATGATGAAATTGATGAAATTCGCTTATTTGACCCAGAAAATCAGCGTTCAAATGAAAAAGTAGACAATATAAACTTATTGCCTGCACATGAATTTCCAACCGATAAAGACGCAATAAATTTATTTCGTAGCCAATTTCGTGAGTTATTTACAAGCTCGATAGACAAAGAGTCAATTTATCATCAAGTAAGTAATGGCATTCTACCGCCAGGTATTGAATACTACTTACCGCTGTTTTTCAACAACCAAAATAATACTGATGCAAGCAGCAGTAGCTTATGCGACTATTTATCGCCTGATACGCTCATTGTTGTATCGGGAGACATTGATAAATCACTCCAACAATATTGGCAAGATATTCATTATCGGTATGAAAACCGACGTTACGATCCAACGCGTCCGTTATTACCGCCAGAGCAATTATTTTTAAATGAAGAATTACTTTATACCGAGTTAAAACCGTTTGCTCGCATTACAATTGAAGCGTGTACGCCAATAGCACAAACTAGCGAAGTTGAGAAAAAGCAAAAATCGAGTGCCATTCATTTTGATGTTGAAACATTACCAGACTTAACCATAGACCATAAACTTAAACACCCTTTTGAATTAATAAACAATTTTATCAGTGATAAAGAAACCCCCAATAAAATATTATTTATTGCAGAAAGCCAAGGTCGACGAGAAAGTGTTTTAGAGTTACTCGCTCGCGATAACATCAAACCAACTATATTCAACACAATTGAAGATTTTATTGACTCCCCAGAACAACTTGGGATTAGTGTTAATGCACTCAGCCAAGGTTTTACTTTCCAAACAAAAAAACGAACCAAAGCCAGTACTAAAAATAATGCCATCGCGCTAGTAACAGAAGCAGAATTATTAGGTGATCATGTTCGTCAATCAAGACGACGAAATAAAACTCAAGATATTGAAACCGATGCTATCTTCAAAAATTTAGCCGAACTTTCTATTGGTCAGGCGGTTGTTCATATAGAACATGGTATTGGACGCTATTTAGGCTTACAAACGTTAGAAACAGGCGGAATTACGACAGAATTTTTAATGCTTAGCTATGCTAATGATGCAAAATTATATGTACCTGTTGCGTCTTTGTATTTAATTAGCCGTTATTCAGGCAGTGATCCTGAACATGCACCATTACATAAGTTAGGTACAGACACATGGAGTAAAGCTAAGCAAAAAGCGGCTGAAAAAGTACGTGATGTTGCAGCTGAATTACTCGATATTTATGCCAACCGCGCAAGTAACACAGGCTATACTTTTAAACGTGATAAAGAAGAATACTTAGCGTTTAGCGATAGCTTTGGTTTCGAAGAAACGTTCGATCAACAACAAGCTATCAATGCAGTGATAAGCGATATGTTATCGCCTAAATCGATGGACAGACTCGTTTGTGGTGATGTTGGCTTTGGTAAAACTGAAGTCGCCATGCGTGCGGCTTTTGTTGCCGTAAATGATAACAAACAAGTCGCAATACTCGTACCGACCACCTTACTTGCCCAGCAACATTATGACAATTTTCGTGATCGCTTCGCCAACTGGCCAATCTCAATCGAAGTACTATCACGTTTTAAAACAGCCAAACAACAAACCGAAATAATCAAGCAAGTTGAATCGGGTCAAATAGACATATTAATAGGCACTCACAAACTATTACAAAACAGTATTAAGTATAAAGACTTAGGCTTATTAGTTGTCGATGAAGAACACCGATTTGGCGTAAAACAAAAAGAAAAAATCAAACAACTACGTAGTAATGTCGACATCCTTACCTTAACTGCTACCCCAATTCCACGCACATTGAATATGGCTATGGGCGGCATGCGAGATTTATCCATTATTGCAACCCCTCCAGCCAAAAGATTAGCCGTTAAAACCTTTGTGCGTCAACGTGATGATGCACTCATTAGAGAAGCGATTCTGCGAGAAACTTTACGGGGTGGCCAAGTATACTTTTTACATAACCATGTCGACACGATAGAAAAAACTGCCAGTGACATTCAAGCACTTGTGCCCGAAGCACGTGTTGTGACAGCGCACGGACAAATGCGTGAACGTGAACTTGAACGAATTATGAGTGATTTCTATCATCAACGATTTAACGTAATTGTGTGTACAACCATCATAGAAACAGGCATTGACGTTCCCAGTGCCAATACAATTATCATGGACAGAGCTGATCATTTAGGTTTAGCACAGTTACATCAATTACGTGGTCGTGTTGGTCGTTCTCATCATCAAGCTTATGCTTATCTGTTAACCCCCCATGAAAAACGTATGACAAAAGACGCTAAAAAACGCCTTGAAGCAATCGCTTCACTGGAAGATTTAGGGGCAGGTTTTACACTAGCAACGCACGATTTAGAAATACGAGGCGCGGGTGAATTACTAGGCGAAGACCAGTCAGGCTCTATGAGCCAAGTAGGTTTTAGTTTATACATGGAAATGCTTGATCACGCCGTAGAAGCATTGAAAGACGGTAAACAATTATCACTTAATCAAGTTACCGCTAAACAAACAGAAATAGAATTACGTTTGCCAGCCTTGATTCCAGAAAGTTATATTTTTGATGTCAGCATACGATTGAGCTTATACAAACGAATCGCTAGTTGTAAAAATAAAAATCAATTGGATGATATTCAAGTAGAATTAATCGACCGCTTTGGTTTATTACCCCAAGCAACAAAAAATTTAATTCATATTGCGAAAATTCGCTTAAAAGCCCAAACTATTGGTATATCACGTATTGAAGTAAGTGAAAAAAGTGGTTCAATTGAATTCAATGATGATACCAGTGTTGATCATATGTTGATCATTGCTTTAGTGCAAAAACAACCAACAATGTATAAGATGGTACCACCTAACAAATTAAAATTTACTCACAAGAGTGACAATGAACAAGCAAGATTTAACTTAATCAGCAACTTATTAAGTGAGTTAACAGCAAGTAAATTAAAATAACTAACATAACTAAATTAACCTAAAACTAATACCAGATATCAAACGCGGACTATTAATGAAATTAAATTCAGCTTTATTCTATTCACTGCTTACGCTAAGCCTCTCTCAGCTTACAATGAATACAGACGTTTGGGCCCAAAATCAAAAAGATGGGGACACTGACCGATGGTTTGAAATTGAGGTGATATTATTCCAGCAATTAGGTGATAAAGCTAACTTAAAAGAAAAATTTCCTAAAGGTATTAATGCCTCAACATTGCCTAAGTATAAGCACTCTTTTGATCTTCTAGGCTCATATCTACAACCAGATTTAACGAACATAAAACAATTGATGCCCCAGTGCGGTGAATCAAAACCACAGCAATTCCAATTCTTAGCTGAGCTACTTCAAAATGTAGGTCAAGTGCAAGTTGATAGCCAATTTAACTTGATAGAAACTGAATTAAACCAAACAAGATCACAAATAAACGATCAAATAAATGAACAATCAAGCACACCCCCTATCACTTTAGACTTACAGAAAGAAGATTTAGCTAAAGCAATTTTCTCAACTAAATCGCTTTGTATTATTACGCAAACAGAAATGGCAGACATTCTTGATAAAGAACAACTTGAGCATTTCAATATCGACTCATTTGGGGTTGATGCTTTACCAAGTAAATTGAATGCCATGGGGTTACATGATAGTGACAACCCTTATTTAATTGCTGATGAGTCTTTATTATTAAAAGATATCTATCAAGGGTTACGCTGGAGTAAAGAATTCCAACCTTTACTACATTTTGGCTGGCGACAAGTGGGTATCACAGAAAAAGATGCCATTCCACTTAAACTGTTTGCCGGCGATCATATTGAATATCAATACCAAAAAGCACTTACTACCTATCAAGCTGAAGTTGAAGAAGCTAACGCGATAGAAAAAAACTTACTTGAAAAATTATCCCAAAATCAAACGAGTGTTGATAATGAATTCAAAATAGATCAAGCACAAAAGCCACAAGTGTTAACTCAAACACAACTATTTTCTCGCCTTGACGCTTTAGAACAAAGCACCTCAAATGACGCAATAGATAACGAGATAATTAATAATATTGTAAATCAAATTAATAAACAAAACCTTGATACGCTTTTAACTCAAATAACGCAAAGTGAAAGCAACCTAACTAACGACATCGATATAAACGATGAAATACCTCATGGTATTCTGCCAGTTACTAGGAAAAAATTACCTCACTCTCTACTGCAACCATGGTTTTTAGACGGTTTTTTAAAAATACATTTAGATCATTACCTTTATATCACTGCTGATTTCAATTTGTATAATCAAGACCCCATTGAAACCATCACTGACAATGGTATTTCTGATGAGGTTAAGCTCATTAACTTTAGTCAAAACCGACGGGTAATTACAGGTGAGATTCATTATTTTGATCATCCCTACATTGGGATGGTTATACAAATAAGACGCTTTGATCCTAGCAAACCCGAAGGTGAGCGCGTAAGTCAAGCAATCAGATAAAAATTAGCAAGGAACACCATGAATAAAGAAACTGAAATTCAAGCGGCTGTATTTCGTCGTTTACTAGCACACCTAGACAACCGAAAAGACGTACAAAATATAGAACTCATGAATTTAGCAGGCTTTTGTCGTAATTGTTTTAGTAAGTGGACAGTGGCTGAAGCTGAAAAACTTGGTGTAACCGTAGATATTGATAGCGCTCGTGAACAAGTTTATGGCATGCCTTATAGCGAATGGAAAGAAAAACACCAACTCCCGGCAACAGAAGAGCAACTTGCTAAATTCAATGAGTTAAACTCAAAAAAATAAACAAAAAAATTAACGATAATCTGCTATAGATTACCTCAAAAAATAAACCTTTGTTACCCACCTGTTTTATCTAATGAATGTAGTATAGATTCCATGAAGTTTATACTACATTTAAGCCACTATTAAAAATCAATTTATTTTTTTGTGCCCACAAAAAAAATACACTTGACCTATTTTGGTGATTATTTTAATGTAATAACATGACCATTAAAATAGTGACAATGTGGAAATCAACATGAGCAAAATTGAAAAAAGTTATACCTGTGGTGAAGGAAGCCAACCACTAATTTACAGCACTATAGGAAACAAATTTGAAGAAGTTGCCAACCGATTTCCAGATGATGATGCGATTGTTGTCTGTCACCAAGATATTAAATTGACCTATAAAGAACTTAATAAAAAAGTTGATGAACTCGCAACGGGTTTGCTAACGTTAGACATTAACAAAGGTGATCGTCTTGCTATTTGGGGGCCAAATAGCTACGAATGGGTGTTAACTCAATTAGCAACAGCAAAAATAGGTGTTATATTGGTCTGTATTAACCCTACTTACACCTTAGCTGAACTTGAATATGCGTTGAATAAAGTCGAGTGTAAGGCAATCATCTCCGCAGAATCATTTAAATCTAGCCACTATTTATCAATCCTTAATGAATTAGCGCCTGAACTTGAAAAATCTCAACCTAGTAATTTAAACGCTAAAAAACTACCTTATTTAAAAACCGTAATCCGAATGGGAGACGATAAAACGCCCGGCATGTTTAATTTCAATACAATATGCTATTGGGGTGGTCAAGAGGAGCAAGAAGAGCTAACAAGATTACGAGAATCAATTCAACCTGACGATCCTGTAACCATTCAATTTACCAGTGAGACAACTGAGAAACCAAATGCTGCAACACTGACTCACAGCAATATCTTAAATAATGGTGCACTTTGCGGCAATAGTATGAAGTTTACCGATAAAGACAGACTTTGTATTCCTGTTCCTCTATATCATTGCTTTGGTATGGTATTAGGTGTTCTTAGCTGTATAAGCCACGGAGCAGCCATGGTATTTCCTTCTGAGACATTTGACCCTATTACAACATTACAAGCAATCGAACAAGAAAAATGCACTGCATTACACGGCGTACCAACCATGTTTATTTTATCATTAGAGCATCCTGAATTTGATAACTATGATATGTCCTCACTGCGTACAGGAATTATGTCAGGGGCCACTTGCTCTGAAGAACTCATGAACACCCTTCTCAAAAAAATGAATTTATTCGACATTTTAATTGGCTACGGTCAAACGGAACTAAGCCCTCTCAGCCATATAACAACAGCAAAAGATTCATTTGAAAATAGAACTCAAACCATAGGTCGAGCACTTCCATACATTGAAGTGAAGATAATTAATGAGTTTGGACAAATCTGTAACCTTAACGAACCAGGCGAGATATGTACACGTGGTCATTCTGTTATGAAAGGTTACTGGGGTGATAAAGCAAAAACACGTGAAATAATAGACGACGCTGGTTGGTTACATTCTGGGGATATTGCAAGGATAGATGAAAAAGGCTATGTAAAAATTACAGGTCGCATTAAAGACATGAAAATGCGATCCGATGAAAATTTTTACCCAAATGACATTGAAGAATTTTTATACTCTCACCCTAAAATAGCTGAAACAAAAGTATTTGCTGTTTTAGATGAAAAGATGAGTAAAGAAGTTTGCGCATGGGTTCAATAAGAAAGAAGAAGAAGAAAAATAAAACTATTATCATTTATTAATAGTACAAGAATACAATAAAAAGTTGTTTTTCAATACATTAAATGTAATTGATTACTAACCGCTTTATTGATGTTCAAAAAAATACACTACCGTTAATACGTTTAAAAAATATTCATCTTCATTCGCTTGACAGTGAAGATGTAAAATAATATTCTTAACAAATAAAATAGGTCACTCGTACTATTTTAAAATAAAAACTTTAGACTGAGGGATGCATTTTGTTAAAACACACTATATTGGGTATTTCATTAATACTGACCCCCACACTACTCTTTGCTGAATCGTTAGATAAAGCTGAATCCACAGGGTATGAATTAATTCGTGCTAATTGCTTAGGGTGCCATATTCCAACCAGTGACGGAATAAGCCGCATTAGCGGCCAAAGAAAAACGCCGGAAGGTTGGGAGATGACAGTCAACAGAATGTGGTTGAAGCTAAAAGGTAGTAATACGCATGAAATAGTTAAATATCTATCAGACACTCAAGGTTTAGCGCCTAATGAAACAAAAGACTTTAGATACTTATTAGAACAAGACTCTAATCATATCGAAACTCAGTTTGATGATGAATTTACCGCTATGTGTGCTCGATGTCATTCTGGCGGTCGTGTCGCCTTACAACGTCGTAAACCAAAAGAGTGGAATTACTTAATTGACTTCCATCTAGGTCAGTTTCCGTCTACTGAATATTCCATGTTCGGTCGTGATCGTAATTGGTTTGATATAGCGCGTAATAAAATGGTGCCATTAGTTTCTAAAAAGTATCCATTTAAAACAGATGAATGGGAGGCTTGGTTGGCAACAGAAAAACCAGCCCTAGACGGTAAATGGGTACTCAGTGGACATATGCCTGGTAAAGGTTATTTCAGCGCTATCATGAATGTGGCACAAGATAAAAAAGATTACTATTCACTAAATATTGAAGGTAATTATGCCAATGGAGAAGAATTTAAAGGGTCTGGTAGCTCAGTTATCTATACTGGCTACGAATGGCGAGGCAGCCTTAACCTTGGTGATATTAGTTTACGTCAAACCCTTGCTGCAAGTGCCGATGGTCAAACATTAATGGGTCGATTTTATCAAAAAGACCAAGAGTTAATCGGTATGAAAATCACCGCTATAAAAGATACACCTAAAACGCAATTATTAAGTGTTTTCCCTAGTCACATCAAAAAAGGTGCAACCACTACACTAACTATCACAGGTTCGGGTCTTAGTAGTTCATTAACCTTACCGCCAAGTATTGTCATTAATAAAGTGATAGACCAAAACGCAAACCGTTTGATTGTTAACGTTACCGCGAAAGCTGATGCACCTAATGGTTACGTAAATATTAAAGTTGGTGAAGCACAACTAGCGGGTAAATTAGCAATTTATAAACAAGTGAATGCACTTGAAGTAGTGCCCTCATATGGTGTTTCACGAGTTGGTGATAATGGTGGCTCAACCCCCAAAGCAAATAACATCTTCCGAGCAATTGGTATTGATTACGGTAAAGATGGCATTGCCGATACTGAAGACGATCTTAACTTAGGCTATATCGAAGATGTTACCTGGGAAGTAGTCCCGCGCGATGCTATTGCTAAAAAAGACGAAGACATTAAATTTGCTGGTCATATGAATAGCAGTACAGGCGAGTTTTCTGCTGCAGCAGCAGGACCAAACCCTGAACGTTATCGTAGTACTAATAATGCAGGCAACCTGAATGTTGTTGCAAAATTAACAGAAAACGGAAATGAGATCAGTGGCATAGCTCGACTATTAGTCGCTGTTCAACGCTGGAATAATCCACCACTTAAATAGGTGATACATAATGAATTCAACATTAGAAGTCATAGAAAACAATCTTCACCAAGTAGAAGTAAAAGATAAATCATTTATCTTTCATATTCCAACAACCAGTTTGTTCGAGCGTGATGAATTAACAGGCGATATCCTTTCTTTAATACAAGGACAAGATAACGCAACAGATTTATCATTAACGAAAGAATTAAGCGCACGTTATGCTGAAACAGACATAATGTCTGCACTAGGAGAATTAAAAAGCCTATCGCTTGTCGGTGAAAAAGGTCTTAACAACGGTGTAGAAGCTTTTGTCCCATTAGCGTTAGAAAACGTACCGTTAACAACGGTTGTTTTAAGTGTTAATACAGGCTGTAACCTTAGTTGTACCTACTGTTATAAAGAAGATTTAGATGTTCCTTCTGCCGGTAAAAAAATGGATTTTGAAACAGCCAAACAATCAATTGATATGTTACTGAAAGAATCACCCGATCAAACACGTTATAACGTGGTTTTTTTCGGCGGTGAGCCTTTATCAAACTTCACTTTAATTAAAGATGTCATTTCCTATTCAGAAGAGTTGTTTGCGTCAAAAGGAAAAATAGTCGATTTTTCAATGACAACCAATGCTACTTTGTTAACAGAAAGACATGTTGAGTATTTCGATAAACACAATGTAGGGCTGTCTGTCAGTATTGATGGTCCAAAAGCTTATCATGATCGCAATAGAATTTCGGTAACGGGTGAAGGCACTTATGATACGGTTGCAAAAAAAGCAAAAATGCTACTATCTCGCTACCGTTGCCGCCCTATTGGTGCACGAGTAACGCTTACCACAGGCCTAACTGACATAGATACTATTTGGGATCATCTTTTTAATACCCTAGGTTTTAGCGAAGTCGGTTTTGCACCTGTCACCTCAGGTGATATTTCTGATTACAATTTAAAACCTGAAGAGCTTGTTGATGTTTTTACTAATATGAAAAAGCTAGGTGAAAAATACCTAGCAGCAGCATTAGAAAACAAAACCATTGGTTTCTCTAACTTACATCAGCTTATTACTGACATTCATGAAGGTACTAAAAAAGCCCTTCCTTGTGGTGCCGGTGTCGGCATGGTGGCTGTAGATCATGAAGGTGGTCTTAATCTTTGTCATCGCTTTACCGGCTCTGACCAACCTTTATTGGGCGATGTAAAAAATGGTTTAGATAAACCGATATTAAATGACTTTTTAAATAAAAGATTAGATAAAAATGATGTGGTGTGTTCTACCTGTAACATACGTAATTTATGTGCGGGTGGTTGTTACCACGAAAGTTACGCACGTTACGGAGACCCTGCAAAACCAACGCTTCATTACTGTGACTTAATGAGAGATTGGGTTGATTTTGGTATTAAGGTATACACACAAATTATGGAACATAATCCTGGATTTTACGATACCTATATTGCGCCTAGGAGGGCTCAAGCATGAAACATTTAAAAGCAATAAATAACAAAGCTCATCAAGTTGACGATGCAGTAAAAACAGGTGAACTTGATGAAGTAATGGCAATGCAATCTCCTGTGGGTTGTACCGCGACAACAGATCCCGGCTGGGAAGTAGATATGTTTGGTAGCGTATCTGGGTTATGTCAACCAATGGAAGCTGATCTCTATGGTTGTTCTGATCCATGTTGGTGGCCAGCACAAGTACCTGACATGATGAACACGTATCCTGATTGGTCTAAAAATGCCGACTCAGCCACGAAAGACTGGCGTAATCTTGAATCCGTTTATCCTGACGAAAAGGAATAAAAAAATGAACAGAAGTTTTTTACAGACACTATTCTTGAGTAGTTTAGTCATGCTACTGAGTGCATGCCAAGACACTGATTCTAACATTATAACTGAAGAAGCGAGATCAACGAATACCGTTACTACCTCAGATAATGAATATCTAATTACGGTAACACGTCCTGATACCACACTTCATTTAATTGACTTACAAACGAATGAAGTTATTAGAGAATGTAACCTTACGGCTGGCCCTGGTCCAGGTACGTTAGTGATGTCACCCGACAACTCTATCGTGTATGTATTAACGAATCACTTTGGTGATATCTACGGGGTTAATATAGATAACTGTGACATTGTTTTTTCAACACAACAATCAACAGGTAACATTCGCGTAAAATCAATCGCGTCAATTGCGATTAGCCCTGACGGAAAAGAAATTTACACACACCAAAACCGTGTACGCATAATGAATGATCATTATGAATTGTTGCCCCCTAAAATTGCGGTATTTGATACTTCAGCAGGCTTGAATGTCAATACTAGTCGTACCTATGATGCACCAAGACAAATAGCAACCATGGATACACTTGAATCAGGAAAACTGATTATGGGTGGGCAAGATGTTTTCTTAATGGATATTCATTCTGGTATGTATGAAGTGATATTACCCAGTTTAAATGATAAACAGCCCGGCTATTCTGCCAAAGATGTTTTAACCGTTTGGCAAATGGGTAAAATTAATAATGAATTTTACCGTATGTACAGTAGAGCAAAATTTAATGGCGAAGACGGTGATTTTGCAAATGCCGAATATATATGGGGTCATGAAACGGTTGATCTAAAAACAGGTAAAGCACAAGCAAAAGATTTTGGTCCGCTAGAAACCGTATTATTTACGTCAATTCGTCGACCTGGCCAACTAAATCGTGTGTATGGCACATTGAATGATTTAAAAGAGTATGATTCTAATACTCAAAAGTTAATACGTTCAATAGATTTACCGCACACCTATTATTGTATAAATTTTTCACATGATGGCTCTAAAATTTACCTTTCTGGCGCCCTTGATAATGTTGCAGTTTACGATGCAGACACCTTTGAGAAGTTAGCACAGATTCAGCTAACTGGTGATGGGTCTATGGCAACAAGCATTGTTTTTAAACGTCAAGGTTAATAAGTTTAGTGTCAACAATAAATTCATCCCGCAGCCCTAATTCTACAAGGAGGGCTGCGTTAAAATGGCTTTATAGTTTTCTAGCACTGCACAAACGCGAGATGTTCTTGCTTGCCTTATTTTCATTAATTACCACTTCTCTGGTTGTTTCTGTTCCTTATATAAGCAAGCTCATTATTGACAAAGGTTTATTACAAAAAGACTTTGACGCCTTACTTTTCTTTTCTTGCGGGCTACTTTTGGTCGGCCTTTTGAGTACCCTGCTATCAGGTTACAACCGTATTAAACATACACAGTTATCAGGAAAAATTCTCTTCGCTATACGTGAAGATGTTTTTCAGCACCTACAGAAACTCCCCTGCACTTTTTATCATCAACAACGCGTTGGTGATATTTCTTCCCGTATGGACCGCGATATAGCGGAAATACAACGTTTTGCCGTTGACACCCTTTTCTCAACCTTTTCGGCCATCTTAGGGTTAACAGCAGCAACCGTAATGATGATTCACTTACAATGGAAACTATCTCTTATTCTGCTAATTTTGATACCGTTTCAACTTTTTTACTTATTCAAAATGAGACCTAAAGTTGAGCAAAAAAACATAAAAGTACGAGAAAGTGCTGCTGATATCTCTTCATTTTTTGCTGAAAAAATCCCTGTTATCAAATTTATCCAATCAGCGGGGGCAGAGAAACAAGAATTAAATAAGCTATCCCATTTAAATCATAGTTATTTAGGCAAATTAATTTCATTACAAATCACTGAATTCTGGACATCAGCAATCCCTAGCACCTTGGCATCGCTTTCACGGGCTGTCATCTTCTTAATTGGTGGATATTGGGTAATTGAAGGAAGTTTTACATTAGGTTCCCTTATTGCATTTACTGCCTATGTAGCAATGGCTATTGGGCCACTGCAATCTCTGTTGGGGCTTTACTTAGCCTGGCAACGATTAACCGTGAGTTTAGATAGAGTCAGTTATTTACGAGAACAACCCTTGGCTCAAAATGAAGCTGACATGCAACAACTTCCACAAAAGCTTGACGGAAACATTAGCTTAAACGCTTTATGTTTTAGTCACTCAGCCGAAACAAAAATATTTAATAATGTAAATTTATACATTCCTTCCGGTACTAAAGTCGGTATCGTAGGACAAACAGGTATTGGTAAATCAACGTTACTTGATTTACTACAATGCCATTTACTGCCCAATTCAGGCTCTATTAGAATTGACGGTATTAATCTAACCAACATCGACAGACAAAACTGGCGAAAACGTATTGCCATAGCCCCACAAGAGCCTGTTATATTTCGAGATAGCTTAGCAAACAATATTCGCTATGGTCATCCTCAAGCTTCTAATGCCGAAGTTTATCGTGCCGCTATTTCTGCAGGCTTAGCAGAACTCATAGGTAAAATGCCCCATGGAATTGATACAAGAATAAGCGAACGAGGAACCGCGCTTTCGGGTGGAGAAAAACAGCGTATTGGGCTAGCCAGAGTATTACTTAAAGACCCTGTTATTGTTATTTTAGACGAGCCCACTTCAGCTACAGATAAAGTGACTGAAAATCAAATTATCGAACAAGTAGATAAATTGTTTGCTAATACTACTCGATTTATCGTTAGCCATAGCGGAAAACCTATTGCAAATGCCGATATGTTAATTGAAATAAAGCATGGAACCCTTAATGTTATTACCCAAGAGCAATACAATGCTTAGGGTTGGTGTGATTGATAGCGGTCTCCCACCTTCTTACCATAATTCAGTCGTAGAAGCTCGTGACTTTACGGGCGCCGCAACAACTATAGACAAATTAGGTCATGGCAGTGTAGTAACGACTATTATTAGTAATCAATTATCTGCTGAGATTGTCTCTGCTCGGGTTTTTAACGATAAACTCGTCTGTACGCCATCTCAAATAGCCGATGCAATCCAATGGTTGATTTCAATGGATGTTAACATTATCAATATGAGTTTTGGCTTACGCAACGATCGAAGTTTACTCAGGGACACCTGTGAAAACGCCTTGAATAAAAACATTATTTTAGTTGCAGCGGCTCCCTCTCAAGGCGATCCGGTTTTCCCATCAAGTTATAATGGCGTAATAAGAGCCACAGGCGATGCCCGTTGTAATCCAGGTGAAATTTCTTGGTTAAACTCAGAGCAAGCTGACTTTGGAGGCTATTCAGGTAAACCTCATTTAGGCCCTGCTGGTGCGAGCATTGGTTGCGCTTCGGTAACCGCTAGTATCTCGCGACTAAAAGTTCAATATCCACGCCTTGAACAACAAGCACTTACTGACATGTTGATACGTGCATCTGCTCATCAAGGAACGCAACGAGTACACTCAGGTAGGTAGCTAATATGGCAAAAAATAACCAGACAAAAATAGCAGTACTTGGCAGTGGTCCCGCAGGTATTGTTACCGCTATAGGCTTGTCAAAAATGGGTTACGATGTATATGTCATCGCTAGTATTAGACAACATAATGTCACGGAAGGTATTTCAGAACGGGTATATCAAGCGCTTGCTAATCTACATTTACACCATGCAGTAAAAGAGATAGGCGTGCCAATTCCACGTAGTGTAAGTTGGAATGGAACTCATAACGCAGCTAACACGGAACGACTTATTAGCAGAATGTCCTTTGATACAGCATTATTAAAAGACTTAACCGATGCTAATATTTCATTTTACAATGAATCAATAGTAAAGGTAGAAACACAGACTAATGAATGTGTTATTTACTGTAAGTCAGGGAAAAATTTTACCGCTGACTTTATTGTTGAGGCAAGAGGAAGAACTGCCCCATGCTCTAAAGGAGCACAATTAAAAGGTGCTGAATCACTTTCTATATGTCAAAACTGGAAAACAGTTAATCCCCAATTAATGTCTCCTCAAGCAATAGCGATAAGCATTGAAAATGGTTGGTTATGGTTAGCAAATAATGGCAAAGGTAACATTTTCACTCAAGTCTCTGTTAGCGCTAAAAGTAGCTCAAAATCGACAAAAGAAAAACTATCATCCTTTATACATAGACATTTATTATCAAGAACAGAACTCAGTCATATAACACCATATATTGACCTAGATGGTAAAGCACTCGCACGTTCAAGTACCCCTATATTTAATAAAACAGCGGTGAAGGAACGTTATTTATGTGTAGGTGATGCCGCAATGTCAGTAGACCCCCTTTCAGGTAATGGTATCTTTCAATCACTTTCATCTGCACTTATTGCCCCTGTCGTTATTAATACCATACTGAAGAAACCACAGAACAAAGTACTAGCAGAAACACTTTATATTGAGCGTCTTCATCACCTATTCTACCGATTTAGCCGCATAGGAAGAGACTTCTATAAAATGGAATCTAGATGGCAAACAAATCCGTATTGGGAAGAAAGATGTGCATGGCCTGATCAAATACTAGCGCATCAAGAAAAAGATCGCATTATTGGCACAGCTAAGCGCCCTGTTGTTAATGGTGATTTTATTGAAGAAAAAGAGGTTGTTATCACCGCAGAACAACCATTAGGTATTTGGAAAATCAATAATAAAGATGCTATTGATGTGCTCAGTACACAATTAAAAAAGTTAAATATTATTCCATAATAAAAACAACTACATATCGGTAACGGATTAGTAACAGCTTAGTAAGAGATTGCTAACGAGAAAATAAATAAAAAAGCCTTGTGGTTTAAAATAAAACCACAAGGCAAAGGCGCTAAAAGGTAAAACCGCCAACTAGAAAACTCATATACCAACTGTTTTACCCGAATGAAAATGAATATACATAACCTAATCTAGGCTTAACAAATAAAACAATTAAACCTTTGATAAATACTTTCTCATCTTTACCCTTTTAGAATCTAAGCCAACACCTTGAGCTGCGAGCATATTTGAGAGCTGCCGACAACAAATGGAAGGCAACTCTCACAACGAAAATTTACTTAGATTTATGTGCCTTACGCCAAGGCTTTTTCAATATCACCCATCTGAATACTCGGATCAATATCGTAAGCAACTTTAGTGTATTGCACTAAATGCATTGGTCCAATATTTTCTGAAGTAGAACTACCACCAAAGAAGCCAGTTCCAACCGCGCCTGTCTCAGCTAAATTAGTCGTCATGCCAGCATTACCTGTCATACCTGCGCTATTAACAGCAATACGACACACAGGTAAAGCTGCAGAATATTTAACAACAACATTAGGATCAGTCGTATGTATTACCGCAGAATGACCTTTACCCATCATGTTGAGCATACTCATCGCATGTTCAATTGCTTTATCAACGCCACCGTCAACAACAAAGAAACCTAGTACTGGAAACATTTTTTCCTTGCTCACGGGTTCATCATAGCCAATATGACTAATTTCCATCACGATAGATTTAGTACCATCAGGTACAGAAACATTACAATTTTCACCAATCCACTGCGGGCTTTTCCCCAATGCAGCTGGGTTACTTAAGCCCTCAGGAAATAGAAAATCGCGCAATTTTTGATTGTCTTCACCTTCAGCAAACCATGCGCCATTAGCTGCCATAGACGTTTTCAATTGATCAGCAATAGCGCGTTCAGCCAGTACTACAGACTCACAAGTACAAGGCAATCCATAATCAAAACTGTTACCAATTACAACATCTGCACCGGCTTTCTCAATATTAGCTGTACTGTCAACATAAACAGCCACATTACCAGCACCAACACCAACAGCAGGATTGCCTGAGCTGTAGGCGGCATGGACTAAACCAGGACCACCGATAGCCATAATTAATGACGTACGAGGATCTTTCATCAACATATTAACTAAAGCAATATTGGGCTCTGCCATTATCTGAATACAACCTTTAGGAGCACCAGCTTTTTCTGCTACATCAGCCAAGAAACGGGCAGCATGCGTACAACACTCTTTCGCTGCAGGATGAGGACACATAATAATTGAATTACGAGTAACTAAATGGGCAAGTACATTAAAATTAACTGACATAATAGGGTTAGTACAAGGCATTGGCGCCAGTACAACACCTGCAGGTTTGGGTATAGTAATAATTTTCTTTTCAAAATCTATACTTGGCTCAACAAAATCAGCAATATTATAAGTATCACGCAAGCCAACTGAGGTCGCTAGATTTTTAGCCACTTTATCAGGCACATTGCCATAACCAGTCTCACGTACGGCCCACTCCGCATAAAACTCTGCTTTGTCTGCAGCAGCTTCAGCAACCGCATTAACAATTTTAGTTACTTGTTCAGTGTTAAGCTTTTCAAAGGCAGTTACAGCTTGCTCTGCTAACGTGTAAAGTTGATCTATTTCTTGTTTAAAATCTGTATTTGTAGACATAATTATTTTCTCTTATTTGATTACTATTCTAATGACCCCATACATTTCATTCCTTTCACTATGTTTTAGCTAAAAGGAATGAACAACTCATGACCCCTTATTTATTCAAACTTATATTTAAATGAGACCCCCCACCATCGCGGCGTACCGTAGTAACTTTCAGTTAAACCGAAACCAGCTTGGGCAGGAGTGCCAGATAAATCTAATGCCATTGTTCTATACTCTTTGTCCGCTAAGTTATTAACGAAAACAGCAACTTCCCATGAATCTTCAACATTAGAGTAAGAAACACGTGCGTTAGAAAGTATGTAGCCTTTTTGCTGTCCTACAGGGGCATTTTTCAGTTGAAAATAATGTTCAGACAAATAAGTCGCGTCAAATTGAACCGCCATAAAACCGTCCATAACATCCCACTCATAACGAACCAAGGCATTTGCATTCCACTCAGGTGTCATAATGGCGCGTCTATCAAGCAATTGCCCATCAGGTTGTCTAAAGGCATCTTCAACAACGTTATCGATATATGAAACACCTGCAATGATGTCTAAGCCTTCCATAGGATTCGATTGAATTTCTACTTCAGCACCTTTCACTACTGAATCAGTATTGAAGACGAATGTTGTCAATCCTTCTAACCTAAATGCCTGATAATCTTTATAATCATAATAATAAGCGGCACTGTTAACTCTTAACTTGTCATCTTGTGAAGACCATTTCAGACCTAATTCATACGCATTTAATATTTCTTCATCAAAGCGCATGTCTTCAACACTACCGTTTTCTGCATTACCATCAATTAGGTCTGTTGGATCAAGCGGGGCGTTATATCCCCCTGCTTTTACTCCGCGGTTATAACCTAAATAAATCAATGTGTTTTTGTCCACTTTCCAATCAAGTTGTAATTTACCGGTAATAAGATCATCATCAATTGATTCATAAGTACCTTGATCAGTTAACTCAAAAACTTCGCCTAAACCACCCGCACCAGCACCTGCAGGACCATAATGAAAATAATCAATATTCGTCACTAAACCAAAGGCATCATTTGAAACAACGTTAGAAGAGTCAGCTGACTCAAATAAAGAAAAATAAGTCGTTAAATCTGTGTCTTTTTTCTCATTTGACCAGCGAATACCCGCCGTAAAAGACAAGTTATCCGTGATATCAAATTCACCCTGGGCAAATAATGCAGTTGTTTTAGTTTCTGTCTTAAAAGAAGTGTTTAAACCAAGATAATTTAACGAGGGGTCATTTAGACCAAAGCCAGGAAATTGAGCTGAGAAAAAGTTTTGCGCTGCACCACCGTTGGCAAATTCCCCTTCAATATCAAGATAAAAAGCACCAACGACCCAATCAATGGTATCAGTAAAACCATTCACTCGAATTTCTTGTGAGAACTGTTCTAAATCACTCTTTAAGAAAAAGGCGAAAAAATCATTTGGAGATGCATCTGAGTCTTCAAGGTAATCTTTTTCTAGGGATGAATAATCGGTAATAAACGTTATCTCAAACTCATCAAGATCCCATGAAATATTATTGGTAATACCCGTAGTTTCTAATCTATTGTGTCCAATAACATTATATGCACCGGCATGCACATCATTATCGGTATCTTGATAAGATGGCACTAAAGAATCACCCGTATTCTGTAAATCTGCACCATCGAAATTTTCACCTAAACCCGTAGTAGGGTTTAGCCGTGCAGAGCTATGTTCAAAAAAACCAGAGTTAATATCTTGATCTCCGGCTCTTACACTTAACAACCAGGAAACATCATCAAAGCTCTCTATTAATAATTGAGCTCTTAACCCCCAGTCATTACCATTATTAAGGTCTTTCCCAATACGGTTTTCAATATAACCATCATGTTCATTTTTAACAAAGGATAAACGCCCCGAAATATTTTCAGTTAATCCGCCACCAAACGCACCTTCAAATTTACGTTGATTATAAGCACCAAGTGTTAAATCAACATACCCTTCATTATCACTCGTTGGTTTTTTGGTAATGTAATGAACAAGCCCACCCGTTGCATTACGGCCAAATAAAGTACCTTGAGGGCCACGTAATACCTCAGCACGTTCCATATCGAACAACTGAAAACCAGCACCTGACGCTGCGCTGATATAAGCTTCATCTAGATAAATAGCGACGGGTGATTCTTGATGGTCTCCTGAAAAATCATTTTGACCAACACCACGAATACTAACAAAAAATGACGACGGTCCATTTGGTTGAATTGTCGTTACACCAGGAGCCATAGCTGTAACTTGTTGAGCATTATCCAAACCTAGTGCATCCATTTGATCACCAGACAACGCTGTTACAGCTATACCAACTGATTGCAAAGGCTGCACTCTTTTTTGAGCAGTTATTTCTATTTTTTCAATGACAGAGGCAGTCACCCCTGCTGAAAAAACACCCAAACAGGCGGAAACTGAAAGAACCAGTTTTGATTTCTTAAACATATTATTTTCCCCAAAATAAGCTAATTATTTTTCTATTTAACAGAGCGTTAGCTTTGCAGTTATTTTTCAGGTGTTACCCTCTTTTTTTGCTTTGTCTTCTATTGGTTTATTCTCAAAGCAACATTTGTTCGTTTATTTTTCGAACATAATGATACTAAGTTAAAGCCCTATTTAGGTCAAGTGTATTTTTTATTAGTACAACTGTACTATATGTTTAAGTGAAATAATTATAGTTTTTATACTTATATTTCAGGTAATTAAGAACCCAGAAAATAATCCAAAATTTATTTAAATGTTAGATGAATTGATTTATTATATGCCTATGGAATTATTCAATAATGAAATTTGAAAGCAAAAGGGTTAATGTGGCTTACAGTACGGTTTCCAAGGGATATAGCAAAGGTGAACAGCGAATAAATATTATTTTAGATGCTGCAGAACAATTATTGATAGATAAGGGGTATCACAACTTTTCAATGCGTAAAGTTGCGACTAAAGCAAATGTTAGTGTAGGTAATTTACAATACTACTTTCCTTCAAAAGATAATTTATTAGAATCACTTCTTGATAAAGTTATTCAAAATTACTTAGATACTTTTAACACTTTTAAGGGGCAATATTCCCCTAAAGAGCAATTTGTAAAAGTAATAAAATCAGTGATGAATGACATGAAAACAAAGCATACAACGGTATTTTTTCCTGAGCTTTGGTGCATGGCAAATCACGAAAAACACATAAGCGAAATTATGGATGATATGTATGGTAAATATCGCAGTTTAGTTGCCGAGATAATTAGAAATATCAATCCAGAATTAAATGAATGTCAAGCACATCGTTTGAGTATCTTCATCACGTCATCTCTTGAGGGACATACTGTATTCGTTGGTTATAAAAAGCCTTGGTCAAAAGAAACAGACAATATAATAGACATGTCTATTCAAAGTTTTCTTTGGCTAATTGAGCATGGTGATATTCCAGAAAAAAAATGCAAAAAAATGAAATACTGAAAATAGTCTCTAAAATTAATGGTATTCAAACTTTCAATAGCAGACCAGAAAATCTAAACTTTAATAAAACTAAATAATTCATCGTACTACCCTACCTTCATCTTAATCTTCCTATATTTATGCCACTATTATATAGTGGCTCATGAGTTATCTTTATAGACGCTATTTAATAGATATAAATGGGGATTACATTGAAAGACAATAACATAAACACCAAGCACACAAGTGTAGATATTGGCCTAGGGTACGAACAAGAGATAGCGGGCTTATTTCAATTTGGAGAGAACGGACCAAGTTTAATAGACGCAATCACCTTTGTTTTTAGTCAAACCCTACAA
>Ga0193953_1000346_pt1 | contig 25970 bp, 26 predicted proteins | sample BB_4_MG_FD_140325 | JGI IMG/M metagenome (GOLD analysis project Ga0193953, IMG submission 140325) | Microbial mat bacterial communities from the Broadkill River, Lewes, Delaware, United States - BB_4_MG | ecosystem: Environmental > Aquatic > Freshwater > River > Microbial mats | place: USA...
CAGCTCAGCAGACCCGTGAAGAAGCTGAACGCAAGGCAGCTGAGGAAAAGGCAGCAAGTCAGGCAGCAGAAGCGGCCCAGCCAGCAGACGTGAGTCCAGAGCAGAAACAGGCCGGCTTCTTCTCACGCATCAAGACTGGTCTGAGCCGAACCAAGGCCAACCTGACCGAGCAGCTCAGTGACCTGTTCCTGGGTGCCAAGGAAATTGATGATGATCTGCTGGAAGAGATTGAAACCACCCTGCTGATGGCCGATATCGGGGTGGAAGCCACGACCGAGATCATTGAGCGTCTGACCGATCGTGTCGCGCGCAAGCAGCTGCAGGATGCTGACGCGCTCAAGCAAGCGCTGAAGGAAGAATTGAGCGACTTGCTGGGTGATGTCGAGCATGCGCTGCAGCTGCCGGCGAAAAAACCGGCGGTGATCCTGATGGTGGGGGTCAATGGTGTGGGCAAAACGACCACCATCGGCAAGCTGGCCAAGCGCTATCAGGCCGAGGGCAAATCGGTGATGTTGGCGGCGGGGGATACCTTCCGTGCCGCCGCGGTGGAGCAGCTGCAGGTCTGGGGTGAGCGCAATCAGGTACCGGTGGTGGCGCAGCATACCGGGGCCGATTCCGCCTCCGTGATCTTTGATGCTCTGCAGTCGGCCCAGTCCAAGGGCGTTGACGTATTGATCGCCGATACCGCCGGTCGTCTGCAGAACAAGGACAACCTGATGCAGGAGCTGGAAAAGGTGGTGCGCGTGATGAAGAAGCTGGATCCGGATGCGCCGCACGAGGTGATGCTGGTGCTGGATGCCGGTACCGGTCAGAACGCGATCAGTCAGGCCAAACAGTTCAAGGACTCGGTGGGCGTCACGGGTATCACCCTGACCAAACTGGACGGCACCGCCAAGGGCGGCATCATCTTCGCCATTGCCAAGCAGTTCGGGTTGCCGATCCGCTTTATTGGTGTGGGTGAGCAGGTGGATGACCTGCGTCCATTCGAAGCGGACGAGTTTGTCCAGGCCCTGTTCGAAGACTGATGAGGTAACCCATGGCGGCAATCCGCTTCAGCAATGTGTTCAAGCGTTACAGCAGTGGTCAGGATGCCCTGTTGGGGGTCAATTTCGAGGTGGCGTCCGGTGAAATGTGCTTCCTGACCGGCCACTCAGGTGCCGGCAAAAGCACCCTGTTGAAGCTGATCATGCTGATGGAGCGGCCCAGCCGGGGGCAGGTCTGGATCGGTCAGCAGGACCTGTCCCTGCTGCACCGGGCCCAGATACCCTTCCTGCGGCGCCAGGTGGGGGTGGTGTTCCAGAATCACCAGTTGCTGTTCGATCGTTCGGTATTTGATAACGTGGTGCTGCCGCTGCACATCACCGGGTATGACCCGACGGATGCCGCCCGGCGCGTGCGTGCAGCGCTGGACAAGGTGGGTCTGCTGGCGCGGGAGCGACACAACCCGATTACCCTGTCGACCGGGGAGCAGCAGCGGGTTGGCATTGCCCGTGCCATCGTCAACAAGCCGCGTCTGCTGCTGGCGGATGAGCCCACCGGTAACCTGGACCCGGAGTTGTCGGAAGATATCATGGGACTGTTCGAACAGTTCAATCAGATTGGCACCACGGTGCTGATTGCCAGCCATGATCATTCGTTGATTAACCGCATGCGCCACCGGGTGCTTACGCTCAGAAACGGACGCCTGATCGCCAATGACTAAACGCCCTGTTCAAGAAACTGCCGTGCCGCGACGCGGTGCCCAGCAGCACCGCATCGATTCCGTGGACCGTCGCCGCAGCTGGCGTCGTCATCATGTCATGGTCGCGCGTGGTGCCCTGGTTCGCCTGCGCCATACTCCGGTCGCGTCAGCGATGACTTTGGCCGTGCTGGCCATTGCACTGGCGCTGCCCGGATTCCTGTTCACGGTATTGACCAACCTGCAGTTGCTGACTTCCGGTTGGGATACGCAGCCGCGCATCGCGCTCTATATACAGACGGAGCTGGATGATGCGGCCATTGACCGCTTCAGCCGTGAGCTGCTGCTGCGGGATGACCTGACCACCGTGGAGCTGATCGGGCGGCAGAAGGGGCTGGAAGAGTTTCGCAAGTACTCGGCCTTTGCCGATCTGCTGGATCAGCTGGACACTAACCCCTTGCCGGCGGTGATCATGGTGACACCGCTGACGACAGACCCGGTGCAGTTGCCGGTGCTCAAGGCCGAACTGGCGGCGATGGCACCGGTGGCCGATGCCGAGCTGGATATGGAATGGGTGCAACGGTTGCAGGCAGCTCTGGCGCTGGCCAAGCGAGGCAGTTATGTCCTGGGTGGTCTGCTGGCTTTGGCGGTGTTGCTGGTGGTCGGCAATACCGTGCGCATGACCATCGAGAGCCGCCGCGATGAAATTCTGGTCAGCAAGCTGGTAGGCGCCACCGATGCCTGGGTGCGGCGCCCGTTCCTGTACAGTGGCTTCTGGTTCGGCTTGCTGGGCGGTGCCCTGGCCTGGCTGCTGGTGCAGGCGGCTCTGCTGCTGCTGAGTGAACCGGCCCGCGCGCTGGCGCACCTCTACCTCAACCGCTTTGAACCTCAGGGACTGGGCGTGGCAGATACGCTGGTGATGCTGGCGGCATCGGTACTGTTGGGGCTGGCCGGCTCCTGGCTGGCGGTGGCGCGCCATCTGCGCGAGATTGAGCCGGGCGAGGTGTAAGCGAGTCGCAATACTTGCTCTGTAGACTGATTCGCGTTAGATTTTTTCGTCCTTTACGTGTTTCGGGTGCCTGGGTGGAACTTTTGCTGCCACCCGGCGTCACTAACATGAATTATGTGGATACTGCGAGGTCATTCCTGAATGGGCACAAGCTTGCAAGTTGTTGAACATCTGTCACCGGGCCGCAATGTCGATGCCTATGTTCAGACTGTGAGTGCCATTCCGATCCTGACAGCTGAAGAGGAACGGGAACTGGCAGAGCGCCTGCATTACCAGAGCGATCTTGAAGCGGCACGCCAACTGGTCATGTCGCACCTGCGTTTTGTGGTTCATATCGCGCGCAGCTACTCCGGCTACGGTCTGCCGCTGGGTGACCTGATCCAGGAAGGCAATGTGGGCCTGATGAAGGCAGTCAAGCGCTTTGATCCAACCATGGGTGTGCGTCTGGTCTCCTTCGCCGTGCACTGGATCAAGGCCGAGATGCACGAGTTCATTCTGCGCAACTGGCGCATCGTCAAGATTGCCACCACCAAGGCTCAGCGCAAGCTGTTCTTCAACCTGCGGTCGCAGAAGAAGAAACTGGGCTGGCTGACCAATGAAGAAGTGGATGCGGTGGCTGAAGACCTGGGTGTGGATGCCAAGGTTGTACGTCAGATGGAAGGTCGCCTGGCATCGGCCGACACCGCGTTTGATGCCCCGGTCAGCGAAGATGAAGATAGCGTTTACCTGTCGCCGTCTGCCTATCTTGAAGATCATTCCGCTGACCCGGCCCTGCAGCTGGAAGAGGCCAACTGGGAAGAGGATTCCCAGCGTCGTCTGCTGAGTGCCATGAACGACCTGGATGATCGCAGCCGGGACATTCTGGCCCGCCGTTGGCTGGCCGAGGAAAAAGCTACTCTGCATGAGCTGGCCGCCGAATATCAGGTGTCTGCCGAGCGCATTCGCCAGCTGGAAAAAAATGCGATGAAAAAGATTCGTGGGGCGATGCTGACGGCCTGACTGTCGGCATTCGCTGCTCCGTAAAGCCGCCCGAGTGCGGCTTTTTTCGTTTCGGGCCGGGGTCCGAGTCATTATAATGCCTGCACGGAGAAACCGATGTCCGCGCGTTTCATACTGATCACGGCAGCCCTGCTGGGGGCTCTGGCGGTGATGCTGGGTGCATTTGCCGCCCATGGTCTGCGTGACCAGCTTAGTCCGCGCCTGCTGGACGTATTCCGCACCGGGGTCGACTATCAGTTCTGGCATGTGGCTGCACTGATGGCTGTGGGCCTGTTGCAGCAGCGTGCGCGATGTTTCGGTTTCAGCCTCAGTGCGGCCGCGTTTCTGACGGGTGTGCTGTTGTTCAGTGGCAGTCTCTATGTGCTGGCCCTGAGCGGCGTGCACTGGCTGGGCGCGATTACCCCGCTGGGTGGCACCGCTTTCATTATCGGCTGGCTGAGTCTGGCCGTGACATTGATACGACAAGGTAAGCAGAATGCAGATTCAGGTGAACGGTGAAGCGCTGGACGTTGCCGATAACGCAACCCTGGCCGAGCTGATCGAACAGCTCCAGCTGACCGGCAAGCGTATTGCGATCGAGTTGAATCTGGAGATCATCCCGCGCAGTGAGCATCCGGCAACTCGCCTCAGTGCAGGCGATCGGGTAGAAATCGTTCATGCGATTGGCGGTGGCTGAGGGTTCAGCTGCAGGCCGTCGTAACATCAATCATATTCGGGGTATAGAAAGATGTCAGAACTAGAAAACAACGACCCGCTGGTAATTGCCGGACAGACATTCTCGTCTCGGCTTCTGGTCGGAACTGGCAAATACAAGGACATGGATGAAACCGGCGCGGCGATTGCGGCCAGTGGTGCCGAGATCGTAACCATGGCGGTACGCCGAACCAACCTTGGGCAGAACCCGGACGAGCCCAATCTGCTGGATGTGATCAGTCCCGAACGCTACACCCTGCTGCCCAATACGGCGGGCTGCTATACCGCCGATGATGCGGTACGCACCTGCCGTCTGGCCCGTGAACTGCTGGATGGCCATGATCTGGTCAAGCTGGAAGTGCTGGGTGATCAGAAGACTCTGTATCCGAACATCGTTGAAACCGTGAAGGCCGCTGAAGTGCTGGTCAAGGACGGCTTCAAGGTCATGGTCTATACCAATGATGACCCGATTGTGGCCAAGCATCTGGAAGAGATCGGCTGTGTGGCGGTGATGCCGCTGGGGTCTCTGATCGGCTCCGGCCTGGGGATCCAGAACCCGCACAATATTCGCCTGATCCTGGAAGAGGCCAAGGTGCCGATTCTGGTGGATGCCGGTATTGGTACGCCTTCCGAAGCGGCGATGGCGATGGAAATGGGCTGTGCCGGCGTGCTGGTAAACTCGGCCATTGCCGGAGCCCAGAATCCGGTGCTGATGGCCCGGGCGATGCAGCAAGCCGTGAATGCAGGTCGTGACGCCTTCCGCGCCGTGCGCATGCCGCGCCGCGCCTATGCCAGTGCATCCTCGCCGCTGGATGGCATCATCAGCAACTGAATCGAACAGGGGCCCGAGGGCCCCGCAGAACGCTAGTGCAAGTAATGACAGACGAACAGAAATCGATGCGTCGCATCCGCAGTTTTGTGGTGCGTGCCGGTCGCATGACCGAAGGCCAGCAGCGTGCGCTGGATGAAAACTGGCCGCAGTACGGGCTGGAATTGAAAGATGGCCCGATTGACCTGGCGCAGGTCTTTGGTCGCGAAGCACCGGTGGTGCTGGAGATCGGCTTTGGCATGGGTGACTCGCTGATCGAAATGGCGACGCGCGCGCCGGAAAAGAATTTTATCGGTATCGAAGTACACCCGCCGGGTGTCGGCCGCCTGCTGTCTCGTGCTGCCGAAGCCGGATTGACTAATATTCGCGTGTATTGTGACGATGCCGTCGAAGTGCTGGAGCAGTGCATTCCTGACGCCAGTCTGGACACCCTGCAGCTGTTCTTCCCTGACCCCTGGCATAAGAAGCGCCACCACAAGCGCCGCATCGTGCAGCCGGAGTTTGCGCAGAAGATTCGTCAGAAACTGGCCGTGGGTGGCTGTTTCCACATGGCGACCGACTGGGAAAACTATGCCGAGCATATGATGGAGGTGATGAGTGCGGCCGAGGGTTATCGCAACCGGGCCGGTGACGGGCAGTACTCGCCACAGCCGGAATGGCGTCCGGTCACCAAATTCCAGCAGCGCGGCGAGCGTCTGGGGCATGGTGTTTGGGACCTGATGTTTGAACGCACTGCCTGAATTCGTATAAGGAGCAGACCTCATGAGCACGCCTCTGACCGTACAACAGACCAGTCTCGATTACCGCGCCGCCCTGAAGGCGGTGACGGCGGCGGCTGACGAAGCTGAACGCCTCGGCGTACGGGTCAGCATCGCACTGGTGGCACGCTCCGGGCAGCCGCTGGCACAGCTGAGCCTGAATGATGCCCCGCCGCAGACCGCTCAGCTGGCGCTGCGCAAGGCACGGACCTCGGCCGGCTTCAAGGTAGCCAGCAACTTTTTCCGTGACAGGAACGCCGGTGATGTGCACCTGTTGGCGGCACTGGATACGCATCCGGATCTGCTGATGCTGGGTGGAGGCCTGCCACTGCTGCTGGAAGGGGAGTGCATCGGTGCCGTTGGGGTATCGGGTGCCTCTCAGGAGCAGGATATTGCGTGTGCTTGTGCCGCCCTGAGGGCGCTGGGTCTCGAGTCATAGGCCCGCTCATGTCTGGATCCAACGTGCAGGGGGCTGGTTCAGCCCCCTTTTTATTGATGGCGGTGGCGTCGGCGGTGCTGATGGGCACCATTGGTGTCATTTCCCGCTATGCCGGTGTCAGTGCCGAAACGCTGACCTTCTATCGGCTCGGACTGGGCGCCGTGCTGATGCTGGGGTATCTGCTGGCGGTTGGCCAATTGCGGCTGCTACTGGTCTGGCCCGGTTGGCGGGTGTTGATCAACGGTGGCCTGCTGGCGGCCTTTATCGTCTGCTATGTGCAGGCGATGCTGTATACCAGCATGGCCAACGCCATCATGATGGTCTATCTGTCACCGGTGGCAGCGTCGGTGGTGGCCCATTTCTGCATGGGTGAGCGGCTCACTCCGATGGGCGTGGGGTTGATTCTGCTGGCGCTGTTCGGCTTTGCCACCATGATGGAATATCGGCTCAGTTTCGGCAGTGGCGAGGATGCGACCGGTATGGGGTTTGCAGCGCTGGCCATGCTGGCCTATGCCGGTTTCATTCTGCTTAACCGGGTGATGCCGGCACGGGTGCCGACCTATACTCGCTGCTGGTATCAGTTGCTGGCGGGTGCCCTGTGCATGCTGCCACTGATGCTGCAGCAGGGCGATCATCTGCAGCTGGAGCAGTGGGGCTGGATGTTGCTGGCGGGGCTGCTGCCAGGATTCATGGCGATTCTGTTTGCCGTCATTGCTCTGCGTGAGCTGCCGGCGGCGACTTTTGGCACCCTGGCCTATATGGAACCGATCGCCGTTGTGACTTTCGGCTGGCTGCTGTTTGACCAGTCGTTGAGTCCGTTGCAGCTGTCCGGCTGCGCCCTGATTCTGGGTTCGGGTGTCGCCCAGGCGCTGTTGAATCAGCGCCTGGAGCGGCGGGCCAGAGCACGTCTGGCAGCGGACGCCTGACCGGGTCTGTCGGCGACGGTCAGTCTGTTTGTACGTCCGGTCTGTGGCACCCGGTTAATAGCCGTGGTGGCGTGGGCCATCATGATGGCGACGGTGTTTGCGTTCGCTGCGCATCTCGGTCAGCTTCTGCTCCTGTTCCGGTGTCAGGATGGCGTAGAGTGCAGCCCTGTGGTCGGCGTGTGCCTGCATTCGCTGCGCCATGTTCTGCTGCATTTCCTTGATCAGTGCCTGCACCTGTTGCTGATAGTCGGGGGCGTTGGGGTCCAGCGCCGCCAGCCCTGCATGTCGATTCCCCGGTTTGTGCGCCGACCGCTGTTCGGCGCGCTGGGTCAACAGTTCTTTCACCGCCGCCTGTTGGGTCTGGTCCAGATTCAGGGCACTGGTCATGTGTTCAAGGCGCTTGTCGATACGATGTTCACCCGTGCAGTAACCCTTCTGGCCGGCATAGGCAAGGGCACTGCTGCCCGCGATCAGGGAAAGGGTCAGTGCGGAGACCATCATCTTGCGTGCGTTCATCGGAATATCCTCCCGTGTTGATTCTGGTTTCCAGTATGGGGCAGGTCTGCGCAAAGTTGTGTGGCCGCGGGGTAAAGTTAGGTAAAGCCCGGCAGGGGTGGTGAAACGCTGCGCTAGAATGCGGGCAGGAGGATCAAGATGCAGACCCGAAACTTGCTGTTGGTAGATGATGATACCGAACTCTGCGCCATGCTGGCCGAGTATCTGGAGCATGAAGGCTTCCGTGTGGACGCTGTGCATTCCGGGGCGGCGGCGCTGCAGGCTCTGGAGCAGAGCACACCGGATCTGATGGTACTGGATATCATGATGCCGGGCATGAGTGGGTTGGAGTTGCTGCAGCAGCTACGTCCGCGCACCAGTGTGCCGGTACTGATGCTGACCGGACGTGGGGAGGCAATCGATCGTATTCTGGGCCTCGAAATGGGGGCCGACGACTACCTGTCCAAGCCCTGCCATCCGCGCGAACTGCTGGCTCGGGTGAAGGCAATTCTGCGCCGTTGCGACGGTACCACGGCAGAGGACGAGCTGGCGGACGAAACGGTGCTGCCCACGCGCCGGCTGCAGTTGGAAGGCATCTGCCTGGACCCGGGCCAGCGGGAGGCCGATTATGCGGGGCAGTCCCTGCAGCTGACCAGCGCCGAATTCAACGTGCTGGCCTGCCTGATGCAGCATGCCGGCCGTGTCCTGAGCAAGGCGGAGCTGACCCGCTGGGTGCTGCACCGGGAGTTGGGTGCCTATGACCGTGCCATTGACGTGCATGTCAGCCGGGTGCGGCAGAAGCTGGCGGCCGCGGTGGGCGAGGAGCGGGAACTGATCAAGACGGTACGGGGCCAGGGCTATCAGTTTGTGCGGAGCCAGTCATGAGGTGGTATCAGCGCCTGTTCTGGAAAATGTTTCTGGTGATCTGGCTGGTCAGTCTGGTGGGCATGGGTAGCGTATTTCTGCTGTTGAGCAGCCGTTATGACTACGATCACCGGCTGGAACTGCTGGAAGCTCGGGCGCGTGGTCAGGCACAGTTGATGCTGGAACGTTATGAGGAAGGCGAACCGGACTGGTTCCGCCTGCCGGAGCGGCGCCACCGCATCCCGCTGTGGCTGTATGCTGCCGACAGCCGTGAACCCCTGCTGCCCTGGCAGCAAAATCCGCCGCGCAAGGCCCTGAAACTGGCCTTGACTACCGACAGCGGGCGCGAGTACCGAGTCAAGGTGGCGCTGCCACGTGCAACCTTCCATGCCGAGCGCCTGCTGGGCCGGCTGTTTTCCCTGCAAATGGTGCTGATCCTGCTGGTATCCGGGCTGTCCGGGCTGTTGTTGAGTGCACTGGTGGTGCGGCCGATCCGGCGGCTGAGTCAGCATGTGCGTGATCTGCATCAGGGGCAGGATCTGACACTTAGAGCGGATATCGGACTCAGTCGGCGTCGGGATGAAATCGGTGAGCTGACGCGGGAGTTTGACCGCATGGTTGCCTCGGTGGAGCAGACCCTGCTGGCGCAGCAGCGATTGCTGCAGGATGTGTCACACGAACTGCGGGCCCCTCTGGCGCGGCTGCAGGCGGCAGCGGGACTGATCGAACAGCGTCTGGCGGTGGATGATCCCATGTTGCTGCGTATTAACCGTGAATGCGAGCGGCTGGATGCCCTGATCGGTGAAATCCTGACCTTCAGCCGTCAGCAGCCTGATCAGGCGGATACGGAATTTTCGCTGCAGGCTCTCTGCCAGGAGTTGAAAGAGGAAGTACAGCTGCGCCAGCCTGAACGGTCGTTTACGCTGGAACTGCCGCAGCAGCCGTTGCAGTATCGCGGCGCACGCGAGCTGTTGCGGCGAGCCCTGCAGAACGGTGTCGAGAATATTATCCGGCATACGTCGGTGCAGACACCGGCCTGGCTATCGCTGCAGCCGCTGGCGACGGGGGGCATCGAACTGCGCCTGTGGGATGCGGGGCCAGGCGTGGATGCCGAGCTGCTGCCGCAGCTGTTTGAGCCCTTTGTGCGTGATGAAAATAGCCAGGGCGATGGGTTCGGGCTGGGGATGAGCATCGCGCGCCGGGCCATTGAACAGATGGGCGGTGACCTCAGTGCGTACAACCGCCCCGAAGGCGGACTGGAGCTCAGGATCCTTTTGCCGTCGGCACACTGACCAGCCGGACCTGATCGCCAGCGGTAACCTCCAGGCTGGCGGCCTGCTCGGGTTGCAGCTGCACCTGCTGCAGACCGGGCTTGAGCCGGGCCTGAATACAGCGAAATTCGACGCACCCGGCGTTGCTGACCAGAAACGTCTGGGCGGCGTCCGGCACCGGAGCATCATCGATCTCCACCTCCACAAGACGGCTGCGCGCAATGGCATGTATGTGTTCCGGGCGCGCGGCCAGCGTGGGTCCACCGTCGAAAATATCCACGTAGTTCTCGAATCTGAACCCCTGTGCCTGCAGCAGGCGGCAGGCCGGGCGGGTGTTGGGGTGTACCTCGCCGATCACCGCCTGTGCCGCTTCCGGCAGCAGGTGGATGTAGATCGGATGCTTGGGCATCAATTCGGCGATAACCACCTTGTTGCCCGAGCCGGTGAGAAAATCGGCTTCGCGGTAATGCATGGAGAAGAAATGCTGGCCCAACCCTTCCCAGAACGGATTGCTGTCGTGCTGGTCGGTGAAGCCGCGCATTTCGGCAATGATGCGGTTGGCAAAGCGGGCGCGGTGCTGGGCGATGAACAGAAAACGTGCCCGCGACAGTAGCCCGCCGCCGCCACAGCCACGGTAGTCAGGGCGCAGAAACAGGGTGCAGAGCTCGGTGCTGCCGGTGTAGTCATTGCACAGGTACAGGGTGCGGAATTCGTTGTAGATACCGAGCTGATGTGAAGCATGCACGATGGTGCCGATATGGTAGTGATACCAGGGCGCATCCAGTCCCACGGCGGCGGTAATGCCGCTGGTGCCCAGCACTTCACCGGTTGCGGTATCTTCGAGGACGAACAGATAGGTGACCGGTGCCGGCGTAGCGGCCTGTTTGAACGCACTGATGGACTGGGTCAGCTTGTCGGACAGCAGGTCGGGGTTATTGGGCAGGGAGGTGAAACCGGGGCCCGATTCCCGGGCGATCCGGTGCAGCAGGTCGGCATCCGCCGCCGTAATCGGTCGTACTCTCAGCATCCAGGCCTCCCGCAAGTGTCGAGTTCAGTTGCAGTATAGGGCGGGATACGCACAATGGCACAAAGCCGGGAGCGGCGTTATGATCGGGTGGCAATCATGTATGAGGAACCGATATGCGGAGACAATTGATCGCGCTGCTGGCCAGCCTTGGGCTGCTGCTGGCGGCGGGCACGCAGGCTGGCTGCAGTACCATTGAAGGCGCGGGCAAGGATCTGTCCAAGGCCGGAAACGCGATTCGCGATGCCGCGCGCGACGCGCAGCGCTAGGCGTGGGCTGGCCGGCCCACAGGCCGGCCGAGCGTTCAGAGGGCGTCCGGTCCGGTTTCACCGGTACGGATACGCACCACCTGCTCCAGCGGCATGACGAAGATCTTGCCGTCGCCGATCTTGCCGGTGTTGGCTGTCTTGCTGATCGCTTCAATCACCTGATCCAGCATCTCATCATCGATCGCCACTTCAATCTTGACCTTGGGCAGGAAGTCGACCACGTACTCCGCGCCGCGGTACAGCTCGGTGTGGCCCTTCTGGCGACCAAAGCCTTTGACTTCAGTTACGGTCACGCCCTGAATGCCGATATCGGACAGGGCCTCGCGAACGTCATCCAGCTTGAACGGTTTGATCACCGCTGTGACGAGTTTCATCATTCAAGTCCTCGCAATGTTGGGGCAGTCCCACGTGTACGCCACCGTCAGTGGGTGGCGACTCCATGGACGCCAGTATACTCATAATCAAAAGGCTGCGCATATTCTGCGCAGCCTGTCAGGGAAACGACGGGGCGGTTTTACTTCTTGCCGCCGCTGAATTCCGGGTAGGCCTCCATACCGCATTCGGCCAGGTCGACCCCTTCGTACTCTTCCTCTTCGCTGACCCGGATGCCCATGACCACTTTCAGGATTGTCCAGACAATTAGGCTGGTCACGAATACCCAGCCGAAGATGGAGACGATACCCAGCAGCTGGGCGCCGAAGCTGGCGTCGGCATTGTTCAGCGGTACCGCCAGCAGGCCCCAGATACCGACCACACCGTGCACGGAGATGGCGCCGACCGGATCATCGATGCGCAGCTTGTCCAGAGTGACGATGGCGATGACCACCAGGGCACCACCGATGGCACCGATCAGGGTAGAGGCCAGAGCCGTCGGCGACAGCGGGTCGGCAGTGATGGCGACCAGACCGGCCAGCGCGCCGTTCAGCGCCATGGTCAGGTCCGCCTTGCGGAACCAGAGGCGAGCCACGATCAGGGCGGCGATGACGCCACCGGCTGCGGCGGCATTGGTGTTGACGAATACTTCGGCCACCGCGTTGGCTTCGCCAATGTCGGACAGTTTCAGCTCGGAGCCGCCGTTGAAGCCGAACCAGCCCATCCACAGGATGAAGGTACCCAATGTGGCCAGCGGCAGGTTGGCGCCGGGAATGGCGTTGATTTCACCGTTCTTGCCGTATTTGCCCTTGCGTGCGCCCAGGATCAGGACCCCAGCCAGAGCGGCAGAGGCACCCGCCATGTGGACGATACCTGAGCCGGCAAAGTCGGAGAAACCGGCTTCGCTCAGGAAACCGCCACCCCAGGTCCAGTAGCCGGAGGTCGGGTAGATGAAACCGGTCATGACGACTGCAAAGGCCAGGAAGGCCCACAGCTTCATGCGCTCGGCCACGGCACCGGAGACGATCGACATGGCGGTGGCCACGAACACCACCTGGAAGAAGAAGTCGGAGCGGGCAGAGTAGTAGGGCGCGTCCTCGCCACCGGCCAGCACCGCATCAACGGCGTTCTCATCACCGATCAGGGCGCCCAGGCTGGGCATGACACCGCCGGCATCAGAGCTGTACATGATGTAATAGCCGCACAGCAGATACATGGTACAGGCAATGGCATACAGGGCGATGTTCTTGGTCAGGATTTCGGTGGTGTTCTTGGCCCGCACCAGACCGGCTTCCAGCATGGCAAAGCCGGCCGCCATCCACATCACCAGGGCGCCACACATCAGGAAGTAGAAGGTGTCGACCGCGTATTTCAGCTGGGTCAGATCCCCGGCTGTTGAGTTCAGCAGTTCTTCCATTGTTGTATCCTCCAGAAATAAACGGAATCGTGAGTCAGCGGGAATCAGAGCGCATCGTGGCCGGTTTCACCGGTACGGATGCGGACCACCTGTTCCAGCGGCATCACGAAAATCTTGCCGTCACCGATCTTGCCGGTGTGCGAGGCCTTGCTGACGGCATCCAGTACCTGATCAACGATGTCGTCGGCTACGGCGGCATCAATGCGGACCTTGGGCAGGAAGTCGACGATGTACTCAGCCCCTCGGTACAGCTCGGTGTGGCCTTTCTGACGGCCAAACCCCTTCACCTCGGTGACGGTAATCCCCTGTACGCCGATGTCGGACAGGGCCTCGCGTACATCATCCAGCTTGAACGGTTTGATGATTGCCGAGATCAGTTTCATGGTGTGTTCTCCAGGCAGTAGCGTTATCCGGACATCCCCGATCTCGGGATGCTGGCTTGTGAGCGGTATAAAGCGAAGCCTGTGCCAGTTTGCTGTTTCTGCTTTTGAAACAAATGCTTGCTGGAAGTCGAAGGTCGGATGGGATGGCGATGGGGCGAAGGTGTAGTGGGAATAGTGCACCACTGTGGTGCATGAGCGCTTTTGGTGCGCGATCCTGGTCTGACCTGGCCTGCATTCTGGTTTATAGTGATGACCAAACCGACCTCGATGTGGAGACCCGCGATGATTCATCAGAAACTGATCGACACCCTGTCCGGCCAATTCAGCCAGCTGCTCAGCAACCGCCCGGATCTGCCGGGACAGCAGGAACTGCAGGACCAGATCCGCACCCTGCTGCAGGGTACTTTCTCCCGTCTGGATCTGGTGACCCGTGAAGAATTCGATGCCCAGCAGGCGGTTCTGCTGCGCACGCGCGAGCGGCTGGAACAGATGGAAGTACGCCTGGCCGCGCTGGAAGGTGGTTCAGACACTTCGGAGGCCCCGGCCGCTCCGGTGCGGAGCGAAGCCCAGGACGCGGGCGACCCCAACGCCTGATCTGACAGGCATCCAGGCTTTTTCGACACAAGGATAGTGTCATGTCACTTGCTGTTGTGCATACCCGGGCCCAGCTCGGGATCGCCGCGCCACCGGTTACGGTGGAAGTTCACTTGTCGGGCGGCTTGCCGTCCATGTCGATCGTCGGTCTGCCGGAAACCGGTGTGAAGGAAAGCCGTGAGCGGGTACGCAGTGCTCTGCTCACGGCAGGCTTCGAATTTCCGCAGCGGCGTATCACCATCAATCTGGCCCCGGCGGACCTGCCCAAGGAGGGTGGCCGCTACGATCTGGCCATTGCCATCGGCATCCTGTCTGCTTCCGGTCAGCTCAGGGGCTGGAAGGCCACCCCCGATATCGAAATGCTGGGCGAGCTGTCCCTGTCCGGCGAAATTCGCCCGGTGCGCGGCGTACTGCCGGCTGCAGTCGCGGCCGGAAAGGTTGGGCGCAGGCTGGTGGTGGCGCGGGAAAATGCTGAAGAAGCGGCAATGGCCCGTGATACCGAGGTGCTGGCAGCCGCACATTTGATTGAACTGGTAGAGCATCTGGTGCGACGTCAGGCGCTGCAGTCGGTTGCCAGTGTCGAGCCGGTCAGTACCAGCGAAGGCATGCCGGATCTGGCCGATGTGAAAGGGCAGCTGCAGGCGCGTCGTGCCCTTGAAGTGGCGGCCGCTGGCGGGCATAACCTGCTGCTGTCGGGGCCGCCGGGCAGTGGCAAGAGCATGCTGGCTGCCCGTCTGCCGGGCCTGTTGCCGGCATTGGCCGTGGATGAACGGCTGGAAGTGGCGGCCATTGCCTCGATATCGGGACAGAACGTGGTGCCCGCCTGTCAGGGGGTACGGCCATTTCGGGCGCCGCATCACACCGCATCGGCAGTGGCGCTGGTGGGCGGCGGCAGCCACCCGCGGCCGGGTGAAATCTCGCTGGCGCACCAGGGGGTACTGTTTCTGGATGAGTTGCCGGAGTTTCCGCGTCGGGTACTGGAGGTGCTGCGTGAGCCGATGGAAACTGGTGCCATCCTGATTTCCCGAGCAGCGCGGCAGACGCTCTATCCGGCCCGGTTTCAACTGGTGGCGGCGATGAACCCCTGTCCCTGCGGTTACCACAATGATGGCACCGACCGCTGTGTCTGCACGCCGGATCAGATACGGCGCTATCAGCAGAAAATTTCCGGTCCTTTGCTGGACCGGATCGATCTGCAGCTGCAGGTACCGGCGCTGTCCCCGGAGGCGCTGCTGGCGCCGACCCGGCCAGGAGAATGCAGTGCCCGGGTGCGCGAGCGGGTGGTTGAGGCACATCGGCGCCAGCTGGTACGTCAGCAGTGCATGAACCGGGATCTGGACGGGATAGGGCTGGAGCGGGTGTGTGATCTGACCGAAGCGGGGCGCAGTTTGATGACCCGAATGATGCAGCGGTATCAGCTATCGGCACGGGCCTGCCATCGAGTGCTCAAGGTCGCGCGGACACTGGCCGACCTGGCCGGGCAGGAGCGGGTGGCCGAGACTCAGCTGCTGGAAGCGTTGGCGTTCAGAGGCTGTGTTGATGCTGGCGGTGGTTGAGCAGGCCCAGAAACTGCTGCAAAGGCACGGGTCGGCTGAAGAAAAAGCCCTGCACCTGATCGCATCCGTGCCGGATCAGAAATTCGAGCTGGGCGTTGGTCTCGACGCCCTCGGCGATCACCTGCTTGTTCAGGCTATGGGCCAGGTTGATGATGGCACGTACGATCTCCTCGTCATCCTGATTGCCCGGAATGCCGGCGACAAATGACTTGTCGATTTTCAGGGTGTTGATCGGCAGCTTTTGCAGCAGGCTGAACGAGGAGTAGCCGGTGCCGAAATCATCCAGCGAAAACTCGATACCGCGCCGGCTCAGTTGATCGATGGCGCTGCGTACATGCTCCTCGTCATTGAACAGCGCGGTCTCGGTCAGCTCGAATTCCAGCGTCTGGCTGGCCATCTGCTGTTCATCCAGCAGCCGTTCGATGGTGGTGGCGAGGAAACTGTCCTGAAACTGGCGGAATGAAAGGTTGATGCCGATCCGTCCCGCCAGGCCGGCGGCCTGCAATGCCGGCAGTGCCTGTCCCGCCGATTGAATGATCCAGTAGCCCAGCGGCACGATCAGCCCCGAGGCTTCGCAGCTGGGGATGAAACTGTCGGGCGCCAGAATGCCGCGTTCAGGATGACGCCAGCGAATCAGTGCCTCGGCACCACAGATTTCGCCCCGACGCAGATCGATACGGGGCTGATAGAACAGCTCGAATTCTTCCCGGTGCAAGGCGCGCCAGAGTTCGGGGTCGTAGCCGGCCAGCTCGGTGGTAGCCGTCACCCTGTGATCAGGGGAATGCAGCTGCAGCTGGCAGTGGCGGATTACGCGGCGCACGGTGTCGGTATGACTGCTGTCCAGTGGCAGGTAGTCGTTCAGGGGGTTGCCGAGCATGGCCTGCAGGCTGTCCGCACAGGGCTGTTCATGCAGCAGCAGGACACAGGGCAGGCCGGGAAATGCCTGACGCAGGTGCGCCAGTGTCAGCTCTGCATGTTTCAGATCGGAAACATCAAGCAGTAGTATTGAATGCTCTTTTTGTTGCAAGGTAGATACGACTTTATCAATTGAGTCACAGCGACTCAACGGGCCGCCCCACCAGGGGTTCAGCCAGTCATGCCAGCGTGCCTCCAGCGCAGCCGAGGTGCTGACCAGGACAAGGGTGGGTACCCTGTCGTTCACGAATTCTGCCTGCATGGTACTACCTCCCCTTGTGCGAGCCGGAACTCGCCGGGAACTGAACTTCATCCGGGGGCCATGTCATAATAGGCGACTACTTGATCGCCGGGTGAGACTATCATGCTTCCAGGCGGTCTGAAATCGGCCAGGCCATTTCTCTGGCTTGAACGTCCATCCTTTGATTTGAGCCGCAGTTTCGTCCTATCGGCCGGTTTCCGGTACAGGTTAAGCATTTTTGAGGTGTCATGAGCAGATTGAATCCGCGTCAGCGTGAAGCGGTGCATTACATTGGTGGTCCCTTGCTGGTATTGGCCGGCGCCGGTTCCGGCAAGACCAGCGTGATCACACGCAAGATTGCCTGGATGGTGCGCGAAGCGGGATTTGAGGCGCGCCGTATTGCGGCCGTGACCTTTACCAACAAGGCGGCACGCGAGATGAAGGAGCGTGTGAGCCAACTGCTGCAGGGCGGAGAAGGGCGCGGGCTGACCGTATCGACCTTTCATAACCTGGGGCTGACGATTATCCGCCGCGAGCGCAAGTACCTGGGGCTCAAGTCCGGCTTTTCGCTGTTCGATGATCAGGACAGCAAGGCGCTGCTGCGGGATTTGTTGCTGCAGAATGACGAAGATGCCGACAAATTGAATGACATTCAGCACCGCATCTCCAACTGGAAAAACGATATGCTGACGCCGGATCAGGTACTGGCACAGGCGGAAGGGCCCGATGATATTCTGGCCGGACGGGCCTATGAATCCTATGAACGGCACCTGCGTGCCTATAATGCGGTCGATTTCGATGACCTGATTCTGCTGCCGGTACAGCTGTTCGAGGCACATGCAGATGTGCTGGAGCGCTGGCAGCGGCGCATCCAGTACCTGCTGGTGGATGAATACCAGGATACCAACCTGTCACAGTACCGGCTGGTGCGCCTGCTGGTCGGTCATCGTGGTGGCTTGACCGTGGTGGGCGATGATGACCAGTCGATCTATGCCTGGCGCGGAGCACGACCGGAAAATCTGGCCCAGCTGCAGGTGGATTTTCCCAGCCTGAAAGTGGTCAAGCTGGAGCAGAACTACCGCTCCACCAGCCGCATTCTGAAAGCGGCCAACACACTGATCGCCAACAACCCGCACGTGTTCGAGAAGACCCTCTGGAGTGATATGGGCTACGGTGAGTCGATTCGCGTGTTGCATACGCGCAATGACGATGCCGAGGCGGAGCGGATCGCTACCGATATTCTGGATCGCCACCTGCGCCAGCGCATCCCGTTCAGGGATTTTGCCATTCTCTACCGCGGCAACCACCAGTCGCGTCTGATCGAGATGAAACTGCAGAACTACCAGATTCCATACAAGCTCAATGGCGGTACCTCCTTTTTTGCCCGTGCCGAGATCAAGGATCTGATGGGTTACCTCAAGGTGCTGATCAACCGGGATGATGACAACGCTTTCCTGCGCATCATCAACCTGCCACGGCGCGAGATAGGTCCCAACACGCTGCATAAACTGGGCGAGTATGCCACCAGTCGTGAAATCAGCCTGTTTGCCGCCTGTGCCGAGCTGGGGCTGGAGCAGCAACTGCAACCCCAGGCCGTCGAGCGCCTGCGTCGCTTCTGTGACCTGATCGACCGTCTCTATGAGCGCTGCCAGAGCGGTGACCCCATTGAGGCGATCCATGAGTTGATCGAGGAGATTGATTACGCCGGCTGGATCCGTCAGAACGCGTCCAGCGAGGTGGTGGCGGAAAAACGGATGCAGAACGTTTACTTCCTGATCGAGTCGCTGGGCAACACCCTGGCGCGGCTGCAGGACGATGACGAGAGTGCCGGTATTGAAGAGGCCATTGCACGTCTGGTGCTGTTGGACATGCTGAACCAGCAGGACGAAGAAGACGACAGTGATCGTGTCCAGCTGATGACGCTGCATGCCTCCAAGGGATTGGAGTTTCCTCACGTATTTCTGCTCGGCATGGAAGAGGAGCTGCTGCCGCACCGCAACAGCATCGAAATGGATACGATCGAAGAGGAGCGTCGTCTGGCCTATGTCGGCATCACGCGGGCGCGAGAAACCCTGACCATGACACTGGCGAAACAGAGACGTCAGTTTGGCGAGTGGCAGGAGTGCATGCCCAGCCGCTTCCTGGATGAGCTGCCGCAGGATGATCTGGAGCATGAGGGTCGGGGCGATGACCGGCCCGAGCAGAACCGCGCCCGGGGCCGGGCTACCCTGAACAGCCTCAAGGGGATGTTTGACGACCTCTGATATCCAGCGGTATTCGCAGGGTAAAGCGGGTGCCCTGCCCGAGAGTGCTGTCCATGCGGATATGTCCCTGCAACAGCTGGGTGACCCACTGATGCACCAGATGCAGCCCCAGCCCCGTGTGGCCTTGGCCCCGGCCACTGGTGACAAAGGGGTCGAACAGGGTTGGTTGCAGGTCATCGGGTACGCCCAGACCATCATCCCGCACCACCAGTTCCAGCTGGTCACCGTCCAGAATGCGGCCCTGCAGCCAGATATGGCCTGTCATACCCTCGCTGAAGGCATGCTGCAGGGCATTTTCGATCAGGTTCTGCAGGGTTTGTGACAGCACACCGGGGTGGCTGAACAGTTCGCAGTCCTCGGGCAGGTCCTGCTCCAGACGGATCGGACGCTGCTTGAACAGAGGATGAAGGCTGTTGATGAGGTCGCCGGTACAGGCCTGCAACTGGAAACTGACCGGGTCATCCAGACTGCGGTCAATGGCCAGGCGCTTGAAGCTGCGGATCAGCCCGGTGGCCTTGTCCAGATGCTTGCGGATCAGCGCCAGTCCTGAACCGGTTTGCTGCAGATAGTCGTCCATCGCGGCCTGGGTCAGACTGGCCGTCTGAACCGCTTGCTGCAGGGAACGCCGCCCCTGTTCCAGGGTACTTAGGGTAACCAGAGCGCCGCCGGTTGGGGTATTCAGCTCGTGGGCAACGCCGGCTACGGTCATACCCAGCGCGGACAGTTTGCGGGTTTCCACCAGTTCATCCTGCAGCAGCTGTTGGCGTTGCATGGATGCGGTGAGTTCATGATTGGCGCGGCTCAGTTCCTGTTGCTCGCGGCTGAGCTGGTGCAGCAGCTGCAATCGCTGTGCTTCGCCGTGGGCAAAGCGATGGGCGAGCAGGCCGCTGCCCAGCAACAACAGCAGCGTGATCAGCGCAATCGGCAGGGTCAGCTCCCGCTGTAATGCTTCCAGGCGCCCCACGGGCGTGGACATCATCAGATACCAGCCCGATCGGGTCAGGGGACTGGCCGCACCTTCGACAGGCACAGGTTCGATACGGGTATAACTCCAGAGGCGGTCGTACAGTTGCACGCCACGGCCACTGGCATGCTGCTGCATGTACTGCCAGAGCTCCGGGTATTGTTGACGTACCACCTGTTCGCCGTTATTGCGCAAGAAGCCCCACTCCAACGCCGGGTTCGGGTGCAGCATCCAGTAACCGCTGCTGTTGATCATCTTGGGTTCGGTATCGGTGTTGGCCTGGCGGCGGATCTGCTGGAACAGGCTGCTCAGGTTGAAGTTCAGAATCAGCAGGCCCGGTTGCATGCTGTCACGCACACCGGTGCGAATGACCGTGCGGATGGTGGGCTCCAGAGGTGTGACAATCGTGCCGTGCTCAATATTGAGATCGAGCGGTGAAAAATAGATCTGATTCTCGCCCAGCCCTTGAGCAGCAACAACATAATAACGCTGGCTCTTGTTCTGCAGCTCAGGTTCAGGTACTCGGTAGGCGGTACCGCCAGCAATATTGATTCTGACCTGTTCCTGCCCCTGCTGATCCAGCCAGCGCAGTTGCGAGATCAGAGGGGAAGAGCGGCTGACGCGGGTGAACAGTTGGGCAATTCGGTGCTTGTCCGGGGCTGCATCTATTGGCAGGCTCTGGGCCAGCGCTTCGCTGCGTTTCATCAGCAGAGTCAGCTGGCTGAAATAGCCCAGTTCCCGGTTCAGCTGGTGGCTCAGCTGATCCAGTAACTCACCGTGCTGGGCGGCGATGGGCCGCATGCGCAGCTCGTACAGCTGTGAAAAACTGCCCCAGGCCAGCAGCAGCAGAATCAGGCTCCAGGGCACCATGATGATCAGCCAGATGGCCAGGGTGCGATCATGTTCGACCAGCTTCGGGGGCGGGTTGGCGGTCATCAGACACCTCGTTTAGCCTGCACGCTCCAGTGCCCAGGCCAGCGCCTGCTCGGGCGGCAGAGGGCGGGCGAACAGGAAGCCCTGGCCATACCGGCAGCCGCGCTGCAGCAGCTCCCGGCGCTGAAACTCCGTTTCGATGCCTTCGGCAATGATGCTGAAATCGAAGCGTTCGCCCAGTCGCACGATCATATCGACAATATGATTGGCCTTGTCGGAGGTCCCCAACGGGGTCACAAAGGAACGGTCGATTTTCAGCACCGTGGCGGCCAGCTCGGTGATATGCGCCAGGGACGAATAGCCGGTGCCAAAGTCATCGATGCTGACCCCAATGCCCATCTCCAGCAACTGATGCAGCTGGGCGGCAATGACGTTGTAACCATTCATCGCCTGGGTTTCGGTCACTTCCAGTTCCAACAGTTCGGCTGGCAGGCCCGAAGCCTCAATCAGTGACAGCATCTCTTCGAAGTAGCCCGGGCGTAGCAGGTCGATGGACGAGGTATTGAAAGAGATGGGTAGCTGCAGGCCCTGGGTCCGGAAGTAGCGCAGTGTTTCCAGCGTGCGTCTCAGCACACAGAGGTCCAGCTCACTGATCAGGCCGGCGGTTTCGGCCACCGGGATGAACTGGTCGGGGCCGATGATGCGGCCGTCTTCGCGCGGCCAGCGCACCAGTGCTTCGAAACCAACCGCCTGACCGGTGTCCAGGTCAACCTTGGGTTGCAGCATGATGGTGAGCGCATCATGTTTCAGCGCCTGGCGCAGCTCATCCAGCAGATGGTAGTGTTGGCGCATGCGTCGTTCCAGTGCGCGTTCGTATTCAGTAAAGTGCTGCCCCTGTTCCTGCGCTTCAGCGACGGCCAGCTCCGCCAGTCGCAGAATCTGTTCGGGCTCGTGGCGATCACAGAGTCGGAGCGGCAGGGCGGCGGCGACAGAGGAAATCAGGTGCTCGCTGTCATCGACCATCAGCGGCACTTTGAGCTGCTCTTCAAGCTCCCGCGCCTGAGGCGCGGCATCGGTGGGGAACAGCATGGCGAAGGTACTGCGGTCGATACGCGCCAGGGTCAGCTGCTTGCCCGAGATTGTCTGCAGGCGTGCCTTGATGCTGCGCAACACGCTGTCACAGAAGGCTTCGCCAAAATAGAGTGCGGTTTCGTTCAGCTCATCCAGTTTGATCACCCACAGCACATAGCCGCTGCGGTCCTCAGTACCAAGCTGCTGAAGTGTCTGCTTCAGGTGATTGCGATTGGGCAGGTTCAGCAGCGGGTCCTGAAAGGCCAGACAGGAAATACGGTTGTACAGGGCCAGATTGGCGAATCCGGTGCTGATGTTCTCGCAGAATACTTCCAGCAGGTTGGATTCGGCGGGCGAGGGCGGATGGTCGGTCTGGATCAGCGTGATATAGGCCTGATCGTCCATCTGCTCGGCGGCAAAGTAGAGCACCGTGTGGTGTGGGGTATACAGGTGTCGCTGCTGTTGCAGTGCCTGCTGACACAGCGGCAGCAGTTCAGGATCGGGCAGATGCTTCAGCGGCCGTTGCTTGTAGTTGCTGAAGGGGCCGCAGGCGGCCAGAATGATGGAGTCCCCCAGCGGTTGGCAGGCGCTGCTGAGGGCACAGATGATGCCGCCACGGTCAACGCGCAGCAGCTGCGACAGGGTGGTGAGCAGTGTCTGGGTGTAGCTTTCCAGATCACGCCGCTTGCCCAGCGCCTGGGAAGCCTCGACGATCAGTTGCAGGCCCTGGCGTGCGCGTTCCAGCTGGGTGGTGCGGTCCCAGGTACGCAGGTTGCCGGTGATCACCGAGGTCAGGTGCTCATGGGTCATCTCCGACTTGCACCAGTAGTCGTCGATTTCATATTCGCGCAGCACTTCGGGCTGGGGGGCCATGCCGGGCTGGCCGGTCAGCAGCACGATGCGGATCTGGTTGTTGCAGATCACGTCGCGAATGGTGCGCACCAGGCGCAATCCGGCGTCATCCTGCTCCATCACCACATCCAGCAGCACGATGGCGATATCCAGATGCTCGGGCAGGATGCGGGCAGCCTCGATGGCCGATCGGGCGCAAAGCACCTCGATCGGGCGGTCGTCTACCCGTATCTGCCCCAGCGCATACAGCAGCGAGGACTGGTAATCGGGATCATCCTCGACACTCAACACCTTCCATGGTGGGAGCCAGGATTTCTGGGGGGCCTGCGGTGGCCTGAATTCAAACAATTCATCTGCCGACATGCGATTCATCCCTTTAGCCTGTGTGGACCGGAATGGTCAAAAAACAGACAAAATCAGCTTGGCCCACAAACATCCGTTTGTAAATAGGAATCCGTCTGAGTTCCCCCCCCCAGGTGTTGCGGCTCTACCCGTAGACCAGATGCGGCAGCCAGGTGACCAGTTCGGTCTGCCAGGCCAGCAATGCCAGCATGGCGAGCTGAATCAGGATGAACGGCACCACACCCTTGTAGATCTGCCCGGTTGATACATGCGCCGGTGCGACACCGCGCAGGTAGAACAGGGCAAAGCCGAATGGCGGAGTCAGAAACGAGGTCTGCAGGTTGATTGCCAGCATCACGCCCAGCCAGATCGGGTCCAGTCCCATCGCCAGCAGGATCGGGGCCACGATCGGTACCACTACGAAGGTGATCTCGATGAAATCGAGGAAGAAGCCGAGCAGAAACACGATCAGCATCACGATTGCCATGGCGCCGACCACGCCGCCGGGCAGGTCGTGCAGGAAATCGCGCACCAGGTCGTCACCACCGTAGCCACGGAACACCAGCGAGAAAATGGACGCACCGACCAGAATGATGAACACCATCGAGCTGACCTGAGTGGTGGAGCGCATCACCTCGTTCAGCGTCTTCAGGTTGAAGGCACCACGCATGGCCGCCAGCACCATGGCACCGACAGCACCGACGGACGCGGCTTCGGTCGGCGTGGCAAAACCGCCCAGAATGGAGCCCAGCACCAAACCGATCAGGGCCACCGGGGGGATCAGTGCCTTGAGCGCACGCAGCCAGAGGTTGGTGATCTGGCTCAGTTCCTGTTCCGGAATGGCCGGCACCGCCTGCGGGCGGGTGATGGCAACGAATACCATGTAGCCGATATAGGCCACCACCAGCAGCAGGCCGGGAATCAGCGCGCCGAGGAACAGATCACCCACGGTGACGGTTTCCGGCGAAAAAATGCCCTGATCAATCTGCGACTGCTGGTAGGCGGAGGAGATAACATCACCCAATAGCACCAGCACGATTGAGGGCGGGATGATCTGACCCAGGGTGCCGGACGCACAGATGGTGCCGGTGGCTACGGCGGGATCATAGCCGCGCTTGAGCATGGTCGGCAGTGACAGCAGGCCCATGGTCACCACGGTGGCGCCGACAATACCGGTACTGGCGGCCAGCAGCATGCCGACCAGCGTGACCGAAATGCCCAGACCGCCACGCATGGAGCCGAACAGGGCGGCCATGGTGTCGAGCAGTTCCTCAGCGATTCTGGACTTTTCCAGCATCACGCCCATGAATACGAACAGGGGCACGGCGATCAGAACCTCATTGTTCATCACGCCGAAAATACGGTTGGGCACGGCTTCCAGAAACACACTGTCGAAGTGTCCGGTCATGGCGCCAATGGCCGCAAACAGCAGGCCGGTACCGGCCAGAGAAAAGGCTACCGAGTAGCCCATCAGCAGAACGAAAATGGCGCCGACAAACAGCAGCAGGGGCAGCATTTCAATCACAGGGCGTGTTCCTCTTCGGCAGGCGGCAGGTGAGCGCGACCGCTGATGACCATCAGGCTGCGTAACAGTTCGGCAATGGCTTGCAGAATCATCAGGGCGGGCATCGCCAGCAGGGCCGTCTTCAGGATGTAGCGGTAGGCAATGCCACCCGCTTCCTGCGAGCCTTCCTTCAATTCCCAGGAGGTGGCGACATATTCCCAGGAGATCCAGAAAAGGAATACACACACCGGCAGCAGCAGGAACAGAGTGCCGAACAGGTTGATCCAGGCCTTGCCTTTCTCGCTCAGCGGGCGGTAGATGATATCGACACGGACGTGGCCATCATGCTTCAGGGTATAGGCAGCACCGAGCAGAAACACGAAGCTGTGCATGTAGATGACCGATTCCTGCAGCGCGATATTGCCCTGCTCAAATACGTAGCGCATGACTACGACGACAAAGGTGACCACGACCATCAGCAGGGTCAGCCAGGCGATCAGGCGACCGGTCCATTCGCTGAAACCGTCCAGCAGCCGGATCAGGGCGGCAACGGGGTGGGAGTGATTCATTGTTGTTCTCGTTAGCGGGTGAATAAACGGGCAAAAGTATATCAGGTAAATCCCTCGGGGCAGCAGCACCCCTACACTTGCGGCGGTAAACCCGTACAATACGCATACAGACACCTAGTGGAGATTTCCCATGACCGAACTGCTGAATCTGGAGCCCGAACTGGAGACTTTCGAGCCCTGGCAGCTGACCGCCTTCTCGGCCGCACTGACCGAGCGCATGTTCCCCAACTTTGCGCTGTTCGCACGCCTGGTCGAATCTGGCGATGCCGCCAAGCTGCGGCAGATTCTGGATGGTGTCTGGAACAGCCTCTCGGGCCAGGGCGCGAAGATGAACTTCGAGGTTCAGCTGGATGCGGTTGAGGCCAACATGCCGGATCTGGATGAGTATGACATGTATGGCGCCCTGCCGGCGCTGGACGCAGTGGTGGCGCTGAATGCCACGCTGAACTGTATTCTGGAAAAGGATCTGACGGCGGCGGTCAGCATCGGGCAGCTGTCGCGCGAGTGTGTAGCCACCTTCCTGGAAGTGACCGAAGGGGATGACCAGATGTCCGATGAGGAGCTGGTCAAGCTGATCAATACCCACGACCTGATGCAGGCCGAGGATGCCTTCCGCGAGGAGGTGATCGAGCGCCTGCAGGGGCAGAAGCACCCCAATCCCGACTTTGTCGCGGCCCTGCGTGAGCTGGCCAGCAATGAAGGTGTCAGCAACATTGGCTTCAGTGACGAAGACTGATCATGCTGCGTCTTGGACTTGTTTTGCTGGTGGTGCCCGTCGTACTGTAGATGGACGGGCACA
>Ga0193953_1000347_pt1 | contig 25920 bp, 22 predicted proteins | sample BB_4_MG_FD_140325 | JGI IMG/M metagenome (GOLD analysis project Ga0193953, IMG submission 140325) | Microbial mat bacterial communities from the Broadkill River, Lewes, Delaware, United States - BB_4_MG | ecosystem: Environmental > Aquatic > Freshwater > River > Microbial mats | place: USA...
CAACCACATTGAGAGCAAAATAACGCTTTAGGTGTTCTCAATAAGCCCCCACATTTACACTCCTTACCCCATTCGCTTAAACGATGATGCCAAATAATATCAGCATGAATATCTGACATCCCTGTTAATTCTTCAAATTTTTTCATCACTTCAGATGCAGAAGAGAGTGTATGCACTCGTGCTGTTTCAATATTACATTGATGTTCTCGCTGATAATTAGCAATCGCCTGTACACCTCGATACAGTAAAGGGCTAATCTCAGCCCACTCCTCCTCATTTAAAAATGGCATGTCTATTTTACATCGCCAACAGTAGTAACTTTTCATATATTTACCGCCTATTAAGCACTATAATCATTATACTCTATAAGTATAATGCCTATAGTAACACCAAGGAATAGTTATGCATACTTTTTTACGCCTATTATGTTTAGTGGCTCCATTGTGTTTAATTTCATGCTCTGGGGATAAGCCAGAGCCTGCTGCTCCACAAGAAAAGGCTGCCCCTGAAAATCCAATACAAGACCAAGCTGATGCACTAAATAAAGCCAAAGATGTACAAAATACACTGAACAATGCCGCCGCAAAACGCCAAGAACAAACAGAATAAAAAAAGGCGGGAATAGCCAAACACTATTCCCGCCTTTTTGATCTTCTTAATATAACGCTAAGATAATAAGTTTAATTTTGTATATAAACGCTTATTTACCTTTCCATTCAGGGGCACGTTTTTGCATAAATGCATCAATCCCTTCCGCCGCATCTTCTGCCATCATATTACACGCCATCACTTGACTGGCGTATTTATAAGCATCATCCATATTCATCTCTAGCTGCTTATAAAACATACGTTTCCCTGTTGCAATCGCAACAGAAGATTTATGCATAATCGTGGCAACTAATTTATCCACTTCCTCATCTAAGGTATCCACTGTTGCAATACGATTCACTAAACCATATTGTTTTGCAGTTTCAGCATCCATGAATTCCCCAGTTAACAGTAACTCCATTGCTTGCTTACGCGGTACATTACGACTTAATGCCACTGCTGGGGTAGAGCAGAATAAGCCTACATTAATCCCTGATGTGGCAAATTTAGCCGTATCCACTGTCACCGCTAAATCACAAGCAGCCACTAACTGGCAACCTGCTGCGGTCGCAATCCCTTGGATTTTAGCAATCACAGGCTGTGGCATAGTATTGATGGTCATCATCATCTGCCCACATTGTGTAAACAAATCATTATAAAATGTTTCATCACAATTAGAACGCATTTCCTTCAGGTCATGCCCTGCACAAAATGCCCGCCCTTCAGCTGCAATCACAACAACACGAATACTCTCATCATTCGCGATCTCAGTTAAATTATTTTGAATTTCAGTTAATACAGCCGTTGATAATGAATTAAATTGCTTAGGGCGATTTAAGCGTAAAGTCGCTACCCCTGCATTATCTTCACGTAAAATTAACGCTTCTTCTACTTGTATATCACTCATGCAGTTTCCTCCTCGTTGAGTGCTTTGGCTTGCTCGCGTAGCACAAATTTTTGTATTTTCCCTGTCGAGGTTTTGGGTAAACCACCAAATACCACCGTTTTGGGTGCTTTATAATGTGCCATCTGCTCACGGCAGAATGTAATAATTTCTTTACCAGTAGTGTCTTCATGCCCTTCTTTTAAGGTCACAAATGCACAAGGTGTTTCTCCCCATTTTTCATCAGGGCGTGCAACAACTGCTGCCTCTAAAATAGCAGGGTGACGATATAACACATCTTCAACTTCAATCGTGGAGATGTTTTCCCCCCCTGAAATAATAATATCTTTAGAGCGATCTTTAACCTCAATATAACCATCAGGATGAATAACGGCTAAATCTCCACTGTGGAACCAACCACCTTCAAAAGCTTCTTCTGTTGCATGAGGGTTTTTCAAATACCCCATCATCACATTATTACCGCGCATAAACACTTCCCCCATGGTTTTCCCATCAGCAGGAACAGGGACAAGGGTTTCAGAATCAGCCACCATTAAGCCTTCTAACATATGGCTACGTACCCCTTGGCGAGCATTTAAACGCGCGCGTTCATCTTGCGTTTTCTCTTCCCAATCGTTTTGATGCTCACATAACACGCTAGGACCGTAAGTTTCTGTTAAACCATACACATGTGTGAGTTTAAAGCCATTCTTTTCCATGCCAGCCAAAATGGCAGCAGGCGGGGCAGCCCCTGCAATAAATGCCTCAATTGTATGTGTTTTCTTGGCACGAATTTCTTCCGAGACATTGATCAACATATTGTGCACAATCGGTGCGCCACAGAAATGGGTGACCTTCTCTTCTGCCATCACCGTATAAACCTGCTCAGGGTCGACTTGGCGTAAACAAATATTGGTTCCTGCTAAGGCTGCCAATGTCCACGGGAAGCACCAGCCATTACAATGAAACATCGGCAGCGTCCACAAATATATTGAGTGCTTAGGCATATTCCAGCCAATAATATTACTGACTGCATTTAAATACGCCCCACGATGATGGTATACCACCCCTTTTGGGTTACCTGTCGTGCCTGAGGTATAACTTAATGTAATGGCTTGCCATTCATCAGTGGGTAATGCCCATGAAAAATCAGCCTCTCCCTCTTCAAGAAAATGCTCATAATCCATTTTACCTAATAATTCTCCACCATCCCCCAAAGGATCATCAATATCAATCACGAGAGGCGGACGGGCAACCATATGCAATGCACGGCTGATAACTGGGGAAAATTCTTTATCTGTAATAAGTACTTTAGCATCACCATGATCAAGCATAAAAGCGATGGTTTCCGCGTTTAAACGCGTGTTTAAAGTATTCAGTACCGCGCCTATCATCGGTACCCCAAAATGGGCTTCAAAAATAGCGGGGACATTAGGTGCCATCACCGCAACCGTATCCCCTTCATTCACACCATATTTTTTCAGTGCTGAAGCTAAACGACGACAACGAGTATAAGTTTCTGACCACGTATAACGGGTTTTACCATGAATCGTGGCAATATGTTCGGGATAAACAAAAGCAGTGCGTTCAAGAAAAGTTAATGGTGATAATTGCACATGGTTTGCTTCATTTTTATCTAAACCCAGTGTGTATGGATTAATATGTGTCATTATTCCCTCCTTAAAAACAGTATTTTTTCTTATAGTTTGACGATAGGAATTAACCTTTACGTTAACGTAATGGTTAAGCCCGCATTGATATAACGAGAAACAGTGTCCTGATATAATGCCAGAATACTATAAGAAAAAACAACTAATTCATTGAAAATATTGCTAATTTAATAGTTGATTTTAATTTTTTTGTAGTGATTTTAGTAACTATGGTCTCTTATTATCCAAATCAGTGATATTTAATACAAGATTTTTTTTAAATTTCATTATATTTACCCTGTTTTTCTATACTTTAAAATATAATTTTTTAATTATAAAAACAAAAGCTTAAATCATCTGTTCTGGTGTTTTTAAAAAAATACCCAAAATAGTAGATAAGTTACTAAACTTTTATTTTCATCATAAATCGTAAACTCACCTTATAAAACAATTAATTGGCATCATCTTAAGCAGAAGGCTTTTTAGCTAAAAATGAGAATCATTGATAACTCCCTTTATATTACGGCTAAAGAGTAAGAAAAACTAAGAAATTGTGTTATAATCGAATGATTTAGATGTACTTGAGATTGTCAGCGTTGAGGATAAATATACTTACATGGGCACTTTCGCAAAAGAAATTTTTCCGATAAATATTGAAGACGAAATGAAGCAGTCTTACCTCGATTATGCAATGAGCGTAATCGTAGGGCGAGCACTGCCAGATGTGCGAGATGGGTTGAAGCCTGTGCATAGGCGCGTCTTATTCGCGATGAATGAATTAAATAACGTATGGAATAAACCATACAAAAAATCAGCGCGTATTGTTGGGGATGTTATCGGTAAATATCACCCTCATGGTGATTCTGCGGTTTACGACACCATTGTTCGAATGGCACAACCTTTTTCCTTGCGTTATATGCTGGTTGATGGTCAAGGTAACTTTGGTTCGATTGATGGCGATAATGCAGCGGCAATGCGTTATACCGAAATTCGGATGCAAAAAATATCTCATGAATTGATTGCTGATATTGATAAAGAAACCGTTGATTTTATTCCTAACTATGATGAATCTGAATACGAGCCTACCGTATTTCCTACCCGCATTCCTAACCTTTTAGTCAATGGTACCAGTGGAATCGCTGTGGGAATGGCAACTAATATTCCGCCGCATAACTTAAAAGAAGTAGTGAACGGGTGTTTAGCGGTATTAAATCAACCTCAAATCAGTATTGAAGAACTCATGCAATTTATTCCCGGCCCTGATTTCCCTACAGCAGGGTTAATCAATGGTGCTAATGGAATTGTAGAAGCCTATAAAACAGGGCGTGGGCGTATTTATATGCGTGCCTGCTGTCATATTGAAGATAGAGAATCCTCTGATCGTCAACGTATTGTCATCACTGAACTGCCTTACCAAGTGAATAAGGCGCGTCTACTAGAAAAAATTGCCGAGCTAGTGAAAGAGAAGAAACTAGATGGCATCAGTGAGTTACGTGATGAATCAGATAAAGATGGGATTCGGGTTGTTGTCGAGCTTAAACGCGGCGAAACAGGCGAAGTCATCTTAAATAATTTATATAAACAAACACAATTACAATCTGTGTTTGGGATTAACATGGTCGCTTTAGTTGATGGCGAGCCCCGTTTATTAAATTTAAAACAATTAATTGAATTTTTCTTAAATCACCGTCGTGAAGTGGTGACCCGTCGTACTTTATTTGATGTACGTAAAGCCCGTGAACGAGCCCATTTATTAGAAGGTTTAGCCGTTGCGTTAATTAACATTGATGACATTATTCGTGTGATCAAAGGGGCTAAAAGTACCCAAGATGCGAAGCAAGGTTTAAATGAAGCAGTATGGCAAGCAGGCACTGTCGCTGAGATGGCAGAAGCGGGAGAGCATTCTGTTGAAAAAGGCTTACAGACAGATAACACCTATATTTTATCTACAGAGCAAATTCAAGCGATTTTAGAACTGCGTTTACACCGTTTAACAGGGCTAGAGCAAGATAAAATTGTTGGCGAGTTTAAAGAAATTTTAACTAAAATTACTGCATTACAAGAAATTTTAGATTCCTCTGAACGCTTAACAGAAGTGATTCGTGAAGAGTTAACCACTATTTTAGATACCTATCAAGATGCACGTCGCACACAAATTTTACGTAATCGCTTAGATTTAAGCCTTGAAGATTTAATCACTGAAGAAGATATGGTGATCACTTTATCACGTGAAGGCTATGTTAAATCACAAGCAGTGAGTTTATACCAAGCACAGCGACGGGGCGGTAAAGGGAAATCTGCCACCCAAATGAAAAATGAAGATATCATTGATAAGCTGTTTGTTGCCAGTACACATGATACGATTTTATGCTTTAGTAGTCGGGGTAAAGTTTACTGGTTAAAAGTGTATGATCTCCCACAAGCCAGCCGTGTTGCCCGTGGTAAGCCGATTGTCAACTTATTACCTTTGGAAGAAGGCGAAACCATCAGCACTATTTTACCTGTAAGAGAATTTTCAGCTGAACAATATATTGTGATGGCAACCTCACAGGGCACGATTAAGAAAACAGCCTTAACTGACTTCTCCCGCCCCCGTGCTAACGGTATTATTGCCATTGGTTTAGAGGAAGATGATCATCTTATCAGTGCAGATATTACCACAGGTGATCAGGATATCATGTTATTTAGCCGCTATGGTAAAGCGGTGCGTTTCTCAGAAACCCATGTTCGCGCTGTAGGGCGGACTGCAAAAGGGGTGCGTGGTATTCGCCTCACGGAGAAAGATGATCGGGTAATGTCCTTAATCATTAATAATGGTGGTACCATTTTAACGGCTACCGTTAATGGATTTGGTAAGCGGACTGAAGTCACTGAATTTGCCTCAAAAGGACGTGGTATTCAAGGCGTGATTGCCATTAAAACCTCTGATCGTAATGGGGAAGTGGTTGGCGCAGTACAAGTCAATGATGATGATGATATCTTCTTAATTACCGATCAAGGTACCTTAGTGCGTACAGGGGTGGGTGGAATTTCTGTGGTCAGCCGTAATACACAAGGTGTTAACCTAATCAGCCTAGCAAAAGATGAGCAGTTAGTTGGTATTGAGCCAGTGGTTGAATTAGGTGGCGATGATGATGACAGTGATGAAGCTTTAGATGAGAACAGTGAAGAGACATCTAATATTGATGAGAATGAAGTGGCACAATAACTGGTATTTCTCTCTATATAGCTGTTTTATTTAGCCTTTAAAGAAAACATAAATCATTCCCGCATGTGCTGATGCGGGAATGCCTTCCTTGACGCATCACGTCCCAATTTCCCCTTTACTCATCATATCAAAAATAATTATTTTGCTAGATTTGCTAGAGAGTAAGGGAAAAATTGCTTTTCTTGCATTACATCACAGAAGATAATTTTACAGTTTTACCACAATGTGATGATTCCACTTTAAAAATAAAATCTTGTTTCTTGCCTTTCTCTGCTGTGTAAATTTTTGCCCCCGGTTTACAGGTGAAGGACGTGGAGCTTCCTTTGTTTAGGTTTGCGATACCAGATCCTGTATGCACACTCATTTTACCGCGTGTGTCATTAACAAGTTTTAAACTTGCTGCGTAGCTTGTTAAAGGAGCTAAACTAACTAGTGCAACAGCGATGGCTAATTTTTTCATGTTTTGTAACCCAAATTTCAAATTGAACGATATTTAATATTTATATGTATTAATACAAAAAAGATTTGTATGTATACATATTAGTTTGTGAAAGGAGTTGTCAATATGTATTTTTTTAGTTAAATATTACTTTGCTAACTCTCGGGTTATATTGACGAGGTGTAATTAAAATTTGTCTCAAAGGTATTTTATTTATTGAAAAAATAATAATTAAATGCCCAGTATTTTCTTCTTCATGACCTCTATATTAAAAATCACAGTACACTTAAATCAGCTATGTTAGAGGATTTGTTAATCATTCAATCTCTTATTTATGCCTATTTCAGAGAAAAAGAATCATCTTTAAATAACCTGTTATTACTTTTGTAAACGCATAGATTAAAAATGACGCTTAGTATTTTTAATATGTTTATTATTTTTCTAAAAATTACAATAAATAGAATAAGCTATCATATTCTAATCACCCACTCTTACTTTCCTTTAACTTATTTTTCAGGTTTTACATTCTTGAGCAAAAGGTTTTTAATCATCTATATTTCTTTTGATTTCCCTTACTATATAAGTTTATTATTCTTATTTTTTCCCTTGATAAGCATAAAAAATAGCATAAGATTAACTATTTATTAGCCCTTATTTAATCCTTCAGACAAAGGAGAGCACGATGTCTGTCACAGTGACTGTTAATGGTGAAACGCATCAAGTTGATGCCACACCTGATACGCCTTTACTCTGGGTATTACGTGATCATATCAAATTGACAGGGACAAAATTTGGCTGTGGAATGTCCTTATGTGGTGCCTGTACCGTGCATGTTGATGGGCAGCCCACCCGCGCTTGTGTGACCCCTGTTAATGAAGTAGAAGGGAAGCAGATCACCACGATTGAAGGGGTAGAATCTGTTGCTGCTAAAGCAATACAAGCGGCATGGTCAGAGCTGGCTGTCCCACAATGTGGTTATTGTCAATCAGGGCAAATCATGGCCGCCACGGCATTATTAGAAAAAAATAAACAGCCCACAGATGATGATATTGATACAGCGATGTCTGGTAATATTTGCCGTTGTGCCACCTATGGACGGATTCGTCAAGCCATTAAAAATGCTGCAAAACAACTGGGTTAAAGGGATAGACTATGAAACGTCGTTATACAACAGACTCCTCTAGTACAACAACCAGCCGTCGTGATTTTTTAAAAAATGTGGTCAAAGCAGGTGCAGGCTTAACCTTAGCCGTACAACTTCCCAGTGTTATCGCAGGAGACAGTGCTACGCAAACCGCTGTGGCACAAGCATTTGAAGCCAATGCATTTGTGCGTATTAGTACCGATAATAAAGTGTTTTTGATTATGAAACACTTAGAAATGGGGCAAGGGGTTTATACAGGTCTGGCTACCTTAATTGCAGAAGAGTTAGAAGCTGATTGGGCACAAATTATTACAGAAGGCGCACCTGCTGATACCAAGCGTTATAAAAATCTTCTTTGGGGATCACAAGGGACAGGTGGGAGCAGTGCCATCGCAAACTCTTTTATGCAAATGCGCCAAGCTGGCGCAGCAGCTAAAGCGATGTTAGTGGCAGCCGCTGCTGCCGCATGGAAAGTACCTGCTACAGAGATTCAAGTTAAACAAGGGCTTATTAGCCATGCCAGCTCTAAAAAACAAGCTACTTTTGGAGAGTTAGCAGAATTAGCGGCTCAACAAACCGTGCCTGCTATTGAGAGCTTAACTTTAAAAGATCCGAAAGATTTTATTTATATCGGACAGAAAAAATTAACCCGTAAAGATACAGGTAAAACTGATGGCAGTGCCATTTTTACCCAAGATATTAATCTACCTAATTTATTAACGGCTGTGGTGGCCCATGCGCCTCGTTTTGGTGGCAAAGTGAACAGTGTTGATGACAGTGCAGCGCGTGCTATAAAAGGCGTGGTTGATGTGGTGCAAATCCCCAGTGGGGTTGCTGTATTAGCGCAGGATTTTTGGACAGCTAAAAAAGGGCGTGATGCCTTAAAAATTGACTGGAATGAAACACAAGCCATAACACAAAGTTCTGATGAACTGATGGCAGCGTTTAAAGCGGAAAGCAAAAAAGCAGGTTTACCCGCGCGACGTGATGGCAATATTAGCCAAGCAATGAAAGAAGCCACAACGATTATTGAAAGTGCTTATGAATTTCCTTATCTTGCTCATGCTGCACTAGAGCCGATGAACTGTGTTGTACAGGTTAAAGAAGATAGTTGTGAGCTGTGGAATGGCGAGCAAATGCACACCTTAGATCAAGCCACTGTTGCCCAGATTCTTGGTTTACCGATTGAAAAAGTAAAAATTAACATGTTGTTTGCAGGCGGCAGTTTTGGTCGTCGTGCTAATCCTCATTCTGATTATGTGGTGGAAGCCACTCATATAGCCAAAGCTAAAAAAGGTATACCAATCAAATTAGTATGGACACGCGAAGATGATATGCAAGCAGGGCATTACCGCCCTATGTATTATCATCATATTCGTGCAGGGTTGGATAAAGCAGGAAAACCGATTGCATGGGAACAGCATATTGTCGGACAGTCTATTATTAAAGGAACGCCTTTTGAATCTTTTCTTATCAAAGGGGGGATTGATGCGACCTCAGTAGAAGGAGCTTCAAACTTACCTTACCACATCCCCAATTTACATGTTCATTTGCATACAATGGATGTTAATGTGCCTGTGCAATGGTGGCGTTCTGTAGGACATACTCATACCGCTTTTTCAACAGAAACTTTTATTGATCAACTGGCTGAGAAAGCCAAACAGGATCCTGTTGAATTTCGGATGCAGTTATTAGCGGGTCATCCTCGTCATCAGGGGGTGTTAAAGCTTGCCGCAGAAAAAGCCAACTGGGGAATGCCTTTACCCAAAGGGCGCGCCCGTGGTATTGCGGTACATGAATCGTTTAATAGTTTTGTTGCGGAAGTGGCAGAAGTGACTTTGCATGATGATGGGAGCTTTAGCGTTGATCGAGTGGTGTGTGCGGTTGATTGTGGGGTCGCCATTAATCCTGATGTGATTGCAGCACAAATGGAGGGTGGGATTGGTTTTGGTTTATCGCCTGCTTTAATGAGTGAAATCACTTTAGATAAGGGTAAAGTGGTGCAATCTAATTTCCACGATTACCAAGTTTTACGTTTTAATCAGATGCCTGAAATAGAAGTCCATATTGTTCCTTCTGCTGAACCGCCTACAGGGGTTGGTGAACCGGGGGTACCGCCGATTGCGCCCGCAGTGGCAAATGCTTTATTTGCCTTAACTGGGCAAACATTCCAACAACTTCCGTTAAAACTGAGCTAATTTTTAGTATTTCTCTTTATTCACCAGATAACCGACTTGGTTATTTGGTGCTTGCAAGGTATTTTCTGCAACGATGGCAAATCAACTTTCTTATTTACTTGAGCATTGGTATCCACAGCGAGACGCGTGTGAGTGGGTGTTAGGCACAGTGTATAAAACTGAAGGCGCGAGCTACCGTAAAGCAGGCGCGATGATGTTGTTTAATAGCAAAGGGCAACAGTTTGGGATGCTCAGTGGCGGCTGTTTGGAGTCTGATATTCATATTCATGCGCGCCAAGTGATGGATTCAGGGCATGCACAAACTTTGTGTTACGACGGCAGTGATGAGGATGATTTATCTTTTCAATTAGGTATTGGTTGTGGTGGGACGGTGTATATCATGTTGCAGAAAATTCATGAGAATAGTGAATTTTTGCAGTTAGATAAAATTTATCATGCACTACAAGCAAGGCAGAGCAGCTATTATTCCCAGCATATTCCCACGTCATTAGGAGAGACGGTCAGCCATTTTAGCCCTGTGACAGCCCCCCCTCCTAAATTGGGTTTGATAGAGGAAGTCGATAGTCAATCTTTAGTGACTAAAATTGATCCTGATCCACATTTATTAGTGGTGGGTGGGGGGATGGATGCACGCCCTTTGGTATCTATAGCACATGAATTAGGCTGGTATGTCAGTGTGTGGGATTCCCGCCCTGCTAATGCACGGCGGGAGTTTTTCCTGAGTGCAGATAAAATTCTAAATTTTCCTGTTGAGGCGTTGCGTCAGTATGTGGTGGATAAAAAAGTGAATGCAGCGGTGTTGATGACGCATAATATTTTTTTAGATGCACAGGCTTTGCAGCAGTTACATCAGGCTGATTTACAGTATTTAGCTTTATTAGGCCCTGTGAACCGTCGTGACAAAGTATTTAAAGAAGCGCAGCTTAATCAAGCTGATTTATCTCTTCCTTTAGCCGCGCCTGCTGGTTTAGATTTAGGCGGGGAGTTACCTGAGGGGATTGCTTTGTCTATTTTAGCGGAGTGTCATGCGCGTTTAAAACAGTGTGAAGCAGCATCATTAAGTGGTTTATTTTCATCATGAAAATAGCGGTTTTGATTATGGCAGCTGGGCAGGCTTCTCGTTTTGGACGTTGTAAGCAGCTTGCTGAGATTGCGGGGCAGCCTTTAGTACAACATGCTATTAATAGTGCTTATGCTGTGTGCCCTGATGATGTTTTTGTTGTCAGTGGTGCATGGCATCAGGTGTTATCAGAGGCAATGGAGGCGCGGCGGTTACATTCGGCACAGTTATTTTATGCAAGGCATTGGGCAGCAGGTTTGGGGCATTCTATTGCTGAAGGGGTGTGCCAAATCGCTGATCAATATGAGGGTATTTTGATTTTATTGGCGGATCAGGTGGCGGTATCTAGTGATGATTTACAGCGTTTAGTTGATAGGTTTACAGGTCATAATATTGTTTGTGCAGGGTATCAAGGGAAGCGCGGTGTACCTGCCATTTTTAATAAGGCTTGTTTTCCTAAGTTAATGGGGTTAACAGGGGATCGCGGGGCGCAAAAGTTATTATATGCCAAGGATCAGGCGGTGGTTGTGTGTCCAATGGAGAGTGCAGCGATTGATATTGATACTGAGGAGGATAGGAGGATCTTTCTCCTGTAAGTTGGTGCAGTATTGCCATTAAGTTAATCCTTTATCTGGTTCCACACGCTCCGCGTTGGAACCCCGTCCCTGACGCTCTGCGTCATCTTGCTTAAAGCTACCAAGGTGTTAGCTTAGAGGGGAGGACGCGGAGCGTCCAAGACTGCATTACAACGCAGAGCGTTGTAACGAGGGGAAAAATATTTAATTGTGGAATGATTGAGATCACGAGGACGTTGCGTGCAACGTCACTACGGTATATCAATTATTAACGCCCAATGGCTTCGCGTAGTTTTTCTGGGGGATAACGCCAGAGTATCCAACGACGATAGAGGGGCACACTAAACTGGTAGGTATTACCTTGGTTTTGTAAGAATTCATTTTTACTCAGTTTTTCAAGGCAATCAAACACTTTTGCGCGTTCTATAGTGAATTGAAATTCAGCTAAATCAAGCATGATGCCATCTAGGGTGCGTTTTAAACGATTTTGGTCATCTTCATCGGTTGCCCATGCGAGTGTGGATAAGATGAGGTGGCTGGTGTCATCGGTATCTGACCATGATTGGGTGAAGGCGGCACTGCCTTCTTTGATTAGGTTATCAGCGGCGTTATTTAAATCACGTAGGGAGACGATATTGTTTCGTTCACTGTGTTCTGCGTATTCATTAAAGTATTTGATAACACGATAGCCGAGTGATTGGATGAGTAGCGGTTGTCCGTGGGTTAAGCGGTAGGCGTGTGAGAGTACCACATCATCAAACTGCAGCTCATCTTGTACAGGTTGTTGTAGCAGTTGTTTTGATTCAGTTTCATTTAAGTAGCTGATGGTGAAGTCTTGGGTGGTGTTAAAGAGAATTGAATCATAGTCTTCACTCATTGCCAGTAAGTTAGGGGTACCACAGAATAGTAATAAAGTGGGGTATTTTGCTTGTTGCATGAGGTCACGTAAAAACCCGGGGAGTGTGCCTAAACCTTGTTGTGGCATTAAGTCGGCTTCATCCAGTAGGAGCAGGAAGCGGCGATTATTGAGGCTATTTTTTACTTCTGTGGAGCTAAGGAAGTCTTTAAAGTCTGTGCGTGCAGAGTCCCGATCAAAACGCTCTACTTTGATATTCAGTGAGCTTGCCATTTCTCGGCTGGTTTCACGGAGAAAGTCATATTCATCAGCAATGCCTTGAAAACTCACAAAAATAGGGATAAGGGGGCAGTGTTTGCTGGCATCACGGTGAATTTTATTTAGAATACTGGTTTTACCGATGCGTCGTTGTCCAACGATGCGGACAGCAATTTGTCCTTGGGGGCGTTGCCAAAATTTATACAGTTCTGCAAGGACGGTTTGTCGCCCTATAAATATTTCATCAGTGCTTAATCCTGCACCGATTTCATAGGGAATAGTATCAATAATTTTGTAAAGATTTTGTTCTTGGTTTTCAATGCGTAGGGTTTCATTAATAGTATAGTAGACAGGGTAACCTTCTAAGTCTTCGGCGGTGAGTGTGCCTTGTAGTTGGTAGTTGCCTACATGTTCAGTTTCAATGGGAATAAGTAGCTCACAGTGAGATTTTTCTTCTAAAAAACGTTGTTTAAATGTGGAGCTAATCAGGTGTAAGCCGTCTGTTGTATTTAAGTTTATTTCGATATGTTGTGCTAGAAGTGAGCTGGGGTTGTAGACCTGTAAAGAAAGTTGGTTTGTTCCTGTAAAAAGGGCTTGAGGGGGAATAGTAATCTCTAAACGTAGCCATTCTTTGGCTTGTTCGGCTGCTTTGTCTAAAATAGTGAGCCATTGCTGGCGGAGTTCTATGGCGATATTTGCCCAGTATTCAGGCTGCTCTGACCAGTCTATTTTTTCTAATTCTTTACTGGTTTGCTGTATTAGTTGGCGACGGGCATTTTCACTGCTTAATGTTGAATAGGCTTCTTGTAGTGTTTTGAGGATTAGGTATATATCGTTAATACATGTCCAGATAGGGGTAATCCAGTCTGGGCTTTTTTGAGGAATAACGATTTCTAAGGTAAAGAGTTCGGCTATGCTTTTTGCTTGGCTTGCTTGTTGTAATGTAGTGAGTATGGTGTGAACATCATCAACTTGAGAAAAATTATTACATTCTTTTAAGCATGATAATGCATAGGTGGTACGTTCGTTTAAAGGTTTATTACGTATTTCTTCAAATGGGTTTTCATCATTTTCTATTGTGTTAGGATTTTTTTTATTAAGTTTAAATAAGGAAGCATATGATTTAGGAGGGTAAGGCGTAACATAAAGAGATAGCTTTTTTTCTTCCTCTTCTTTATCATTTTTTTTGATTAAACAAGCAATGCTTTCTCCTGCTTTATCTGCTTGACTCAAAGGGAGGGTAGTTTCTAAAGAGCTGCTGATTGCAATATGCCCGCAAAATTCAAGAGCATGAGCAGGCTGTTGTGCTAAGTATTTTGCTGCACTAGCTAATGATTTAATTTGTAGTGTTTTAAATTGCAGTATTTTAATTAATTTAATTGTTGCGGGTATGCTGTATTTTTGTTGGTAATTTTTAAAAAACAAATTGAAAAAAGGCAATGGGTAGGCAAAGGTTTGCCAGCGCATAATCCATAGATTACTTATAATAAGGCATTGCGCTTGCTTTGCTTGTTGCCAGTGTAAAAAAAGCATAATAGGATAAAAAACTAACCCTGTGGCAATAGGTGCAAAAGCAAATAAAGAATAAGCCAATAATTCTAAATTTTGATCAAGTTGTTTATTTTCAGGGCTGACCCACCATGCAACAGAGCCTAAAATAAGGCTGATACTCCAATAATAACTTAAATAGAAATTTTGTTTACCTGTACCATTTGTTACATAATCATCATTTTTTAATTCTTCTAAAAAAGTAAGTAAACCTAAAATACCTCCTATTAGCAGACCAATTAATACCCCAAAGGTATGAATAGGGACTTGTAATAAAGGTAAAGAAGGAAAGTAAAGAAAGCCTGCCATAGGGAATAAAATAAACCATGATGCTACCCAAATAATCACTGCCCAATCTGGAAAAGTAATTTTTTCCCAAAATTTACTTGCAGCTAACCAAAAAGAAAATGAAGAGAATAAAATGCTAATACTTATAAATAAAAAATGAATAGCTTCTATAGATAAAATAGTTACTAAATCGAAAGAAATATTGGCTAAAACAATATAAAATAAGCTAATAATTCCAGCTCCAGCGAAAGCTACAGCTACAACTACAGCAAAAATTGCCTGTATTTCACCTGTGATCCCCCATAAAATTAAACCAAATAAACTCCCCCACAGTAAACTACCTAGTACAGCTGCCCAAAATTCGATCCAACCTCGTTGTGCTTGCTTTATTTCATCCATTAAAACCCAAGGTTGTATACAAAACCGTATGGGAAACAACCATGCACGAGTCAGTAAATAGTGCCAGCCTGTAGAAAAAGTGGTTTCTTTATTTGGATTATCCATTACAGGACGCTCATAACCGTTATTGTAATTGCCAACTTATTTAATTGATCCCACCAAGGAAAATTAGGTGCATACATCTTACGCCAAAGGGCTATAAATTTATTAGTTCCCTCACCACACTCAATTGCAAAAGTATGAGTTTTAATATTCTCACTAAAATCAATTGAAAAGACTTTACCCTTAACAATTAAACCTCGTTTAACCAAATAATCATAATCACCACACTGTTGATTCACCTCTTTACCACCCGCTAACTGGCGTAATAAATTCTTTTCTTGCTCATTACGCTGTACCCACATCTTCTTAAAATGATTAAATACCAACCGCTTTAATTCATAGACTTCCATTTTTTGCTGTTGATCTGCCGCTTGCCACAACTTACTTAAACTCAAGCGCAAAACATAAGGATGCCCCCCACTAATCTCTTGAATTAAAGTTGTGACTTCGCTTAACCTTTCTTTTTTTTCAACATCAAAACGATGTTGTAAAGGACGTGTTAATAACACATTTATAGCATCTTCTGACAAGCTCCCCAAAATATGACAATGATCATCAAATAATGCCCAAAACTTAGATTCTTGAATATGCTCATTATCACAAATTTCAGCAACAGAGCATCGACTTAATACCAGATATGACCAATTAGAGTATGGGCAATTTGCTAAAGCACGTAAATGAGTGAAAAACTCTGTATCAAAATGCTCATATCTTAGAATCCGATCAAAATCATCCATGATTAACAAAAATCGCCACTGCTTTGCTAATGGCTCAAGAGCTTCATGAAAACTTGCATAACTATCTACATACTGCCTTGCTTCTTCTGTGATAGCTAAAGCATCACATAATGCTGCATATAACTGCTTAAAAAAACTGCTTGGATTATCATCTTTTTGCCAACCTAAAATCTGTACATCAATAACCACTAAACCAGCATACTCATGTAAACCATGCTTAATAGCTTGTAATAAAGTGGTTTTTCCTATCCCAGCCTCCCCCAGCAAACTTACATTACAGGAAGAATCTGCCTGGCTTAACTCCCTTACAAGAGTTTTATAAATTTGCTCTCTTCCTACAGGTGTACTGTGGAAATTCACCTCATCATAAGGGTTTCCCTTTGTTTTATATAAATTAGCTTTAAAAACTTCAGTAAAATTATGATCAAAAGGTTCAGGGGAACTTTCAGGGCTTGCAACGGTAATGGAGAACTTAGACATAAGAACACCTTAAAAAATGGCTTTATGCAATGGATATAAACACTGCAAGCATACCATAAACAAAGTGATTAATACGCCTATTTGCTCTCATGCTATAAAACCATGAATTTTGTAGATTGGTGCTGACGCAGGAAGCCCAACATCTTCAAGATATCCATCATCCCGCTGCTCCTCTCATTACAACGCTCCGCGTCCTCTTTTTGAACTTATACCGTGGTGCTTTAAGCAAGATGACGCAGAGCGTCAGGGACTGGATTCCAGCGCAGAGCGCGTGGAACCAGATAAAGTGATCCGTAGGGTGGTAATAGCTGCGCCACTGCCCCCTTATATTTTAAGGTAAAGATTCACGCAGCATATTCCACCTTTTTAAGGTTAAGACTTGTCATTTAAGGCATTCCTTGAAAATGGTGGAATACGCTGCGCTATTGCCACCCTACAGCAAGATAAACCCTAAGCTATAAACCATCTAATCCCCCCCTTTTGATCTAAGTGCTACCTCCCAAAGCATAAAATTAGGTAAAATGCCCCTAGTACAAAAATCATAACAAGGGAGATGAGCTGATGAGTTATTTTAACTCTCGACGTTCGACAATTGTGGCGCGACGGGGTGCCGTCGCAACCAGTCAACCACTGGCTGCACAAGCAGGTTTACAAATGTTGATGGCAGGCGGTAACGCAATGGATGCTGCCATTGCCACCGCTGCTGCATTAACCGTGGTCGAACCCATGTCAACAGGACTGGGTGGGGACATGTTTTGTCTCTACTGGGATGCAAAAACTAAAAAAATGACTGCTTTAAATGGCAGTGGTCGCGCCCCCGCCGCCGCAGATCCCGACGTTATGCGCCAACGTGGACATACAAAAATGCCACTAACAGGTAAAGATGTCGCCTGTTCCGTTACCGTGCCGGGGACTGTAGATGGCTGGGAAACTGCACTAAAACAACATGGACGCATGAGTTTTAAAGAAGTACTACAGCCCGCCATTATGTATGCAGAAGAGGGCTTTGCCGTCTCCCCTGTGGTGGCACATTCGTGGCAAGAAGCTGAAGCCCTCTTGCAATCCACCCCCTCAGGACAAGAATTACTACTTGATGGACGTGCGCCCCGTTACGGCGAAATCATGCGCCTGCCTCACCTTGCAACCCTATTAAAAGCCTTACGCAGTGAAAATGATAAAGGCGTTTTTTATCAGGGAGCAGTGGCACAAAAAATAGCCGCGCATGTACAATCAAATGGCGGGTGGCTCACCACTGACGATTTAGCTGCACACACTTCTACATGGGAAACCCCGCTATCTACCGAATACCGTGGGGCAAAAATTTGGGAATGCCCACCTAATGGGCAAGGCATGGCAGCGTTAATGGCATTAAATATTGCTGAAAACTTTGATTTCAGTAATACCACCGCACAATCTGCCACGCGTTACCATATGCTGATTGAAGCCATGCGCCTTGGTTTTGCGGATTCTTTACAATATGTGGCGGATCCCGCTTTTGCGGATGTACCTGTTGATGCACTATTAAATAAAGACTATGCCAAACAACGTTATGATTTAATTAACCCCGCCCGTGCGTTTAAAAATGTACATTATGGTGATCCACTGCCAAGTAGTAATACGGTTTATATCACCGTAGTCGATGCTGAAGGCAACGCGTGTTCCTTTATTAATAGTGTCTTCCAAGGTTTTGGGAGTGGTCTAGTCGTCCCAGGGACAAACATTGCTTTACATAATCGTGGCGCAGGCTTCTCGCTGGATCCTGAACACAGTTGTTATCTACAACCAAATAAACGCCCATACCATACAATCATTCCCGCAATGGTCACCGATAATGATGAGTTTTGGATGAGTTTTGGGGTGATGGGCGCATTTCAACAACCCCAAGGACACCTACAAGTGATCTCCAATATGCTTGATTTTAATATGGATCCCCAACAAGCTTTGGATGCTTTACGTTTTAGTATTGATTTAGAACATGATTTAATTAAAGTGGAAAAAGGCACTGATATTGAAACCATTATGGGACTAGAAAAACGTGCGCATAAAGTACAAGTGATAGATGGTTTCCAGCGTCAAGAATTTGGCGGGGGACAAATCATTGTCCGTGACCCTGTAACAGGTGTATTATTCGCAGGATCTGAACCACGTAAAGACGGGGCAGCGGTCGGATTTTAACCATGTCAATCTCTGCCTGTGAGCAAAGCGAACCCTTTGCACTACAAATCCTTGATGACAGTATGGCACCTGAATTTAGCACAGGGCATATTGTCATTATTGAACCTGCTGGGCTATGCCGTACAGGCTGTTTTATATTGGTGGAATATCAACAGTGTTTTTATATCCGCCAACTGGTGAATGATGATACACCGCCGTATCACTGTCATGCCTTAAATCAGCAGGTGGATGATTTTTATATTGATAGCCTACAGGCAATACGTGGCGTGGTCAGTCAACGTGCGGGAATACGCCGACGTATGCATAAACATTATTATTAATTTGGAGTTTTCATGTCTCAAGCTGCCTATCCTTTTACACGTATGCGCCGTATGCGTTGTGATGATTTTTCACGTCGTTTGATGCGTGAAAATGTGTTAACAGCCAATGATCTTATTTATCCTTTGTTTGTGGTAGAAGGCGAAAAACAACGCGTTGCGATTCCGTCCATGCCTGATCAATATCGTTTAAGTATTGATGAGTTGGTTAAAGAAGCGGAAGAATTAGCCGCTTTAGGGATTCCTGCGATTGCATTATTCCCTGTGGTCTCCACAGAGAAAAAATCCTTACTTGCAGAAGAGGCGTATAACCCTGATGGTTTGGCGCAACGTGCAGTGCGGGCTGTGAAAGCAGCTGTACCTGAATTAGGTGTAATCACTGATGTAGCACTCGATCCCTTTACCACACATGGACAGGATGGCATTATTGATGAAACAGGCTATGTACTCAATGATGACACGGTGACCGTATTAGTGAAACAAGCCTTATCTCATGCGGAAGCTGGGGCGGATATTGTCGCGCCTTCGGATATGATGGATGGGCGTATTGGCGCATTGCGTGAAGGCTTGGAAACTGAAGAGCACTACAATACTCGCATTATGTCCTATGCAGCAAAATATGCCTCTCATTATTATGGTCCTTTCCGTGATGCAGTGGGTTCAGCAGGCGCATTAGGTAAAGGTAATAAATATAATTATCAAATGGATTTTGCTAATGATAATGAAGCCTTACGTGAGGTGGCATTAGATTTAAATGAAGGCGCAGATATGGTGATGGTTAAACCGGGGATTCCCTATTTAGATATTGTCTATCGTGTTAAAGAGCAGTTTAAAGTGCCTACTTTTGCTTATCATGTCAGTGGTGAGTACGCGATGTTGATGGCAGCGGCTCAAAATGGTTGGTTAGATGAGCGTGATACCATGTTAGAAACTTTAATATGTATGAAACGCGCAGGGGCGGATGGTATTTTGACCTATTGTGCTAAAAAAGCAGCGATGGCTTTAAAAGAAGAAGCATAAAAAACATAAAAAAAGCGGTGAAAGAGATTAATCCCCTCTCACCGCTTTTTTAGTGCTGGTACTAAACTAAATAAAGCTTATTTTTTTAGTACGTTTAATGCTTGCTCTTCTACTTTCTTTTCAGCAGCTTTAGTCACTTCAGCCTTGGCTTTTTTCTCAACCGCTTTCTTGGCTTCCTCTTTTGCCACATCTTTCACATTATCAGTGACTTTACCTGATAAGACATCTTTTGCAGCACTGGCTTTCTTTGCAGAACTGACCGTATCTTTAATATCAGCTACAGGGTTTTTACCTGTTAAACCTGCAGTACTTTTAGGCATGACTTTCTCTGCCACAGCTCCTTTAGCTGCTGCTTTTAATTTATCTGACACACTTAAGTTTTTGCGGTTGCGGTTGAGTAATTTATCACCAATGCCGTTTACATTTTTTAAATCATCAATGGAGTTAAACTTACCGTTTTTTTGGCGATAATTAACGATGGCTTCGGCTTTTTTCATACCAATACCTTGTAAACCATCAGCAAGTTGAGCTGCAGTAGCAGAATTAATATCAACTGCATGTACAGAAAAGCTGAAGGCAAATACTAAAGCAGCAGTAAGAGAAGTAATTAAACGCATAATAATATCCTATGATTTCACGTAAAATAGTAATGATATTATAAGCATGTTATTTTAAATGGTGCAAGCCTTATTGCCACTTTTATTCTACGTAATAAATAGACTAATCCCCTCCACAGCCGCCGCCACAACTACTGCTATCACTCCCCCCTGAACAGCCCCCGCCACAGCTTGAATAGGAGTCTACACCAATATGTGAGGCACAATAGTTATTCCCTGTCATCGCTTGCATGCCCGCGCAATCTAAATGATAAATAAAGCCATTTTTAATTTTTAGCTCTTTATCAATACTAAATAGCTTTGGTAATTTATGGGGTTTCTTAGCAGGAATATCTTCTGCTTTACAGGCTAACATCCATGTACGTTGAATACTTTTTTGTGCCAGTGTTGGCTGTTGCATTGCTTCTGTGGGGGTGTGATGCAAAAATTTACCAAAAGCTAAACGACAAAAGCGATCATACTCTCGAGTAAATAAAATCATTTGATGCCATGCATCATCAACGACTTGGGAAGGCATAGCGAGCATATTATTTTTTGATTGACTACAAAGTAAAAAATACCCACGTAGTATATTTAATACTCGCGTGCAATCTATCTCATCAAGCTCTGGATACAGCTTGGCAAATTTTTTACGTAAAACAGGGGGAAAGGTATAGGTTTGAATAAAATAGCGGCGTTTAGCTTGGCGGTATTTTCGTCCTGCTACAATAAAAATGATCAGAACGAAAATTGAAATAATAATGGGCATTTCCATAGTACACCTCTCAAAAATAAATAAATGAAACAGTGTACATATCCCCGTTTATTATTGGGTTAAAATCGTTTCAAATAACTGTATTACACCTGTTTCACCATTGTGGTCGATAAAATGATCGTAACGAGGGGCTGAGTTCATTTCAATAAAATGACACTCGTCATTTTCATCAATAATTAAATCAAAACCAACATAATTAATGCCAATTGTATCAAAAATAGGTTGTACAAAATCAGAGATTCTTTGTTTAAGTACTGTGTCATGCACTGGCTTAGCAAACCCTTTATTTGTTTCCCAATAACGGCAATTAAACCCTGTAGTGCTATCCCCTGACATACGTTCATATATTAATACCAGTTGCCGATTATAAAAGACAGCACGGTATTCTTTTACTGTAGGTATAAAAGCTTGTGCCAAGACCACATAATCATAATGCTTGCTATCACGATCAAAAATTACTGTAATAGCATTCATTGCTTCATCACGATTATGACAAAGAAATACATTTGCCCCTAAACCCCCTTTGTTCTTTTTTATGACCACAGGGTAGGTAAATGTATTTTCAATTTCTGTAATAATAGCAGTGATATTTTTAAATTTCACATAATGTTGATATTTTTCATCTGTATTAAAATCAAGAAAACTCACTGTTTTTGGCATATTTACCGTATTTTTTAAAATCTGGTAAGTATGATCTTTATCAAGACAGAGTCCAGCCATCGCTTGATCATTAAAAGGGGTTCTTGCTGATTGAAAATACTGCCAAGTGTCATTTATTTTTACACGGATGACATTTTGTTCTTTATCCATTGCTTCATAAGCAATGCCTTGATTATGACATGCCTGTATAAGACATTTTATGTGTTTTTCCACAGCTTAGTTACTCGATTGATACTAATAGATTATTAAAAGGATGTGAGAAAGCGATAAGGTTTATGATGAGTCATCATAATAATGACATGGCTATATTTTTAAAGGTTCAATGATATAAAGGGAAAAAATAGCCAAACTGTAATTATCACAACACCCTGTTGTGATTTTCAACAGGGGAAGTATATGCTTATGACAGGGGTAGTATACTTAAAACCTGCTACAATAATTAAATTAAAAATACTGTACTAACAAATTGTTACATTGTTTTTTCTTTTTATTCCACTGTGTTGATATCTAGCTGGCACAGCTATTGCTCTATATAGATTACCATGATGCGAACTACTCCTACCTAGTTTAATTATGGCTGGATGGTTTAAGTGTTGGTCGCGCTTAAACCATCTTCTTTTCTTCTCTTTTTCTTAGAGAACAGGCAGCAGCTTACTATATGCTTTCTGTCTTATCACATCAATTTTTCACACAGTATCATAGTTCTTTTTTTAAAAAAAGTCTTTCCTTTTCAGTGCTTTTACCTGTACCCATTATAATACTAATTATTAGACTGTTGTGCCGCATAGTCAATAATGGATTGATGTGTCTTGTTATACACAGATACCGCTTGAATAAGAATAAAAAATAAGCCTAAAAATGTACTAATTAAACACACCATACTCAACCAGTATAATACAGGGTGGGCATAAATTAAGTGGAGACAAAAACTAATACTACCTAAGGCATAACTTAAAAACTGTAAGCGAGCATGTTTATCTTGAATCACTTGTTTCATATTTGGTGTTTTGAACATTAAAACAGCAAGGCGCATTTTTGTTTGCTGTAAATGTAGCCAAATTAAAAAGGCAATGATTTTATATAACATCCCTTGGATAATCGGCAAAATACCTAACAAAATAAAAACACTGCCTAATAATAATTCAAACTTATCTAGGGTGTAAAATTGAACACTTCCCCACAATAAACAGCTACTGATTATTCCAGCTAAGCCTAATCGCCAAAAATTTAAAGTCAGGTCTTTTACTTTGCGCAAACGTTTTGTATGTAAATAAAAAGTTGTGAAGCTGAAAATTAATAATAATCCCACAATTAAATAACTCAATACAGTAATAATAAAAGGGGAAAGCTCCATAATGACTGCTGTTGTCCATGCCATGACAGCCATAAATATACTGGGCACTAAGAACCGTGTTAATACAGCAGGATAATGGGGGGTAATATGAAACATGGGAACAACTTGATAGGCAACGGCGATAATTAATAAACTACTCCAACCAACTAAGCCCCACATGGCGTGAATATTTGTCACCTGTTCAATCATGACAATAATGTTGGAAAAGGCGATATTATAAGTCAGCGCAGTACCTAATAAAATAGTAATCAATAATGCACTGATTCCCCACTGCATTCCACGTGTTATTTCTGAGTATACCGCCACATTAAAAAACAATTGATAGGCGATAAAAAGAATAAACCCACCTAGTGTTAAACTAAGCAGGATAAAAGCTGATTGAAATAAAAAAATGGATTGCTGAATAAAAGCAAAGCTTAAAGCAAGTGTTCCCACTGTTAAACCAGTATGAAATACGCGACTTATCCAAATAGGGTGAGGCAGCCGTATCCCTGCTAAAATCGGTAATAGTTGTAATAATGCCCCCATCATTACCATCATCATCACACCTAGGGTAATGCAATGCGTCACCCCCAATATTACAGGGTGCCAGCGTGTTGATAAAACTGTATTATCCATAAACAACAGGAGCAAAATAGCCCCTACTGCAAACAGGGGAGCCGTTAAGAAAAAACGGGCGGGTACACTAAAAGGGGGGGTTTGTTCTAATGATAAATCAGCTGTATTCATACATAGTTATAATTGATATTCTGCTAAATAGTTGGTGACAGCTTCAGCAGCTTGCTTGTCAGCTTCCTGCCAAATAAAAATTTCAATCGGGTGCTGTCGCCCTGTACACATATGCCATGTAAAATGTTGCTGTTGTAGCAATGGAAATAAGGGGGTGGGGGGCATACGATGATAAACGTGGAGAACATCCCCCCCTTTCAACTGTGTGACAGCAGCCAATACCTGCTCCATGGGTTCACACGGTTCTAAGGTGCTGACATCCAGCTCACACCATTGGCTCACTCAGCTTCTCCTGCTGCCTGCATTTCACCTAATATAGTATTCACATCCATTGCCAATACTTGATCGCTCATTGGGTAAAGAATTTGCTCTTCTTTAGCATTGTGTTGACGCATGACCATTAATAGTGTTTCAGATTCCCCTAAATACCCTTCTTCATCTTGTGCAGCAAGGCTATTTTTCATTTCATCTAAAATACTACGTATTTGCTGGTGTTCCATACGCATCACATGTGTAGGCCCTCCCCCGCTACCTGTGCGTTGTTCAAAAGCAGGAAATAATACCTGTTCTTCCATAGAAAAATGACGTTCCATACTATGCATGAATGTAGCAAAACTTAAATCAGCAGTTTCCCAGTTTTTTTGGGAGACAGCATTTTCAACTTCTGCAAATAATATATCGCAGCGTTCATGATCTTGATGCATTGTTTCTGTAATTGTGGTCATGCGCTATTATTCCCTATATAAAAAACTATATCCTGTATAAACTTAAAAAAGCTATAGGTTTATCACATTGATACGTATCAATTTTTTTAGCTAAACATCATTTAATCCTTATTTATTAAAAAATAAGGAGAGAAATGAATGTTTTCGTTAACATTGATGCATGATAGAGAAAAATCAATTACAGAAGCTATAATTTATCGTAAAAAATACTAATATGGCATACAGTCCCTTATTTTTTCTTGAGTTTAACTGCGGTTCCATAGACTAATAATTCAGCGGCTCCTTGCATCACGGGGGAGGTGGTAAAGCGTACACAGACAATAGCATCCGCGCCTAATTCTTTGGCTTCTTGCTGCATGCGATCAATGGCTTGCTCTCTGGATTCAGCCAACATTTTTGTATATTCTGTAATTTCCCCACCAACAATACTGCGTAAGCTGGCTAAAATGTCATTGCCAATGTGACGTGCACGAATGGTGTTACCTCGTACTAATCCTACAGTTTCTGCAATATCATAATCTGAAAATTGATCTTGAGTGGTAATTAACATGATTACTTCTCCACATTTTTATCATAATAATCATCTTCTGCATTGATCAGGCGTTCGGCTAATACTTTGATAAATAACAAGCCAAAACCTAGAAAGATGATCAGACCTAAAAGACCAAAAGGGAAAACTTGAATCATGCCAAATAGCACGGCTGCAAACCAAATAAGCACGGCAATGATTAACAGGGCGTAGCCTATATTTTTTAAACTATTCATCTCTTTTCCCCTATAAGAGTATATAAAATACACTGTTTTTATATAAGTAGGATGAGAGCATAAATCAAGGGGAAATAGAGGTAATTCATTAACTAAAAGAGCTTGAAACTATACTTTCCTTGTTCCCGCGTATTCTTACGTCACAGCTATTAAGTTAAGGATTATCTGGTTCCACGCGCTCCGCGCTGGAATCCCGTCCCTGACGTTCTGCGTCATCTTGCTTAAAGAACCACGGTGTCAGCTTAGAGGGGAGGACGCGGAGCTTCCTTGGCTGCATTACAACGCAGAGCGTCACTGCCATTAAGTTAAGAGCTTAAATAAATATTCCCCCTCGTTCCTCACGCGCCTGCGTGGGAATGCTCTCTTGGACGCGTTGCGTCCTCTTCTTTGAG